>OGXR01000025.1_pt1 | contig 95709 bp, 104 predicted proteins | sample 1576331 | NCBI WGS metagenome assembly OGXR01 (sample SAMEA3541473, study PRJEB24748) | human gut metagenome | biome: human gut; feature: human-associated habitat; material: faeces | place: China | collected 2012 | reverse complement strand
GTTTCTTCATATACTTCTTTCCACATTTGATAGTTTTGAATGCTTAACTTTTCAGAGGAGTCCTTTAAATTCAAAGAAGTATCAGGAAAAATTGGTTTAAGAAAATTAACAGTATATTCTTGTATTTTGAAACCATCTTTATCATAATTTGTACTATCAGACATTGTAATGAAACAAGGAACAATGGGGACATTAGTTTTTGAAGCATACCTAAATGCACCGGCTTTTAAAGGCCTTGGTTTACGATAATTCCACCACATTGCTTGTTCAGGATAAATCAATACAATATCACCTCGTTTTAATATTGTATCTATAGCATGATTAAAATTCTTCATTGTGTTGTAATTAGAACTTAAAGGGAGGGTATCACAGTGTCTAAAGAAATAGCCATAAAGACCTTTAAAAGAATAATTGCCTTCTTTTATCACTTTATAAAATCTTTTTTTAGTTTTCTTTAGATAGGTCTTTAAAACTTCGTGCAGGGCAAAATTATCATAAGGATTAAAATGATTACAAGTAATAATAAACCCGGTATCTAAGTTGGATAAATTATCTAAGCCTAATACTTCTTTTATGATCATATCTTCATTCTTTATTAATTTATCAATAAATTTTCTAGCAATATAATTGGCAATTTTCGTATTAATTTTACTTGTTAATTTCTTATTCAAATAATCAACTTCGTTTGCCTCTAAAGGTTTAGCAGGCAAATCATTTTCTACATCAATATCAAACTTTTTTTCTTTTTCAAATTCGTTAATACGATTTAATACTTCAAGGCGCTCTTTACTTTTTTCCATAATTAAGCTTCCTTTATTACTAAATTAACATAACGATTTTCTTTTGTTGTTTCTAAAATAGCAAGTTTCTTTAAAGATTTCTCAATTTCCAAATCTTTTCGTTTATGTTCTTCCGTATAGTTTTCTAGCATATTTTTAATAATTTCATAGAAAGTTGTTCTTCTTGCATATTCCCAAAATTCATCCGCATATTTAATATTAGAATAATGCCATGGTTTGGCAGTAAGTTTAAAATGAACAATTTTAGGATTTTCAGGTGAATTAACATCTATAAATAATGGTGAACGATTCCAACTTTTATCTAAATACTTTACCTTATCCTTACAAATAACATTTAAATAGTCTTGATCGGGGGCCACAATAAACTTAACAATTGCAAGCATTTTAACAAATCTTTCATAAATTTTATCTTTTCTAAGTTTGTTTAGATTCATTACTAAAATGCCAGAATTGAAATATTGGTCAGCTTTTACGCCAAGGGCTAATAAAGTATAATTTTTGAACTCATCACACGAATTTACAACATCATCACAAATAACACCTAGATAGTGGTTCTTAATATTATTGTTATACAATTTAGAAATATCATCTAAAATTATTATATCAGCATCCAAATATAATGCTTTATCATATTCAGGAAATAAATCCGCAATAAATAGTCGATAATATATTGCGTTGGTGTAATAATCTCTTGTATGTAATTCTGTTATTGCGTTAATTCGTTCATTCACATTGACAAAGTCGATTTTACAATAATCACTATTTTGATATTTCATTAACATTTCTTTATATTCATCATTAATACCATTATTTAAAACATGGATGTTATAAAAATAATTTTTTGATGCTTTTTCGAACATTGATTCTAAGGTAACACCCAAAAAAGGAGCATAACCATCGTCAACCGCAAAAAAAATTGGAATGATTGATTTTTTGCCTCCGAATTGGTAAAACTTGCACAAAAAGGTATAATTTTTACTGTTATTTACTTTTTTCTTCTTAGAATCCATCCGTTTTCACATTTTATAGGCAATTTCATTTTTATACTTTGACCTTGTTTACCTGGATTTACATGATCCACTCTTTCATCAGTCTCAACATCCCATAGATCCTCAATAATAAATTTATATGGTTCTATTTTATTCGGAATTAGGATTTCCATCGTGTCTCCAACCATTAACCTATTTCTAATTTCAATAATTGATTTTTCATCTTGAGATTCAATTACCTTTCCGCCAAATTCATAATTTGGATTATATTGCTTTCCTTCATATTCTTGAAAATCTTTATTATTTCTATCTTCAAAGTAGAATTTAGTAAGTCCTCTCGTTTTTGTCTTTTCTAGTTCTTTCATGTATTTAGATGGATCGTAGTTTTCAGGATCCTTCATATAATCGTCAATTGCATTTCTATACGCATTTACTACACTTGCCAAATAATATTCTGTTTTTAATCGACCCTCTATCTTTAAACTATCAATTCCCATTTCTATAATTTCTGGAAGGTTTTCTATTAAGCATAAATCTTTAGAAGAAAATATGTATGTTCCATTTTCATCATATTCTACTGGCATAAGGTTTCCTGGTTTATTATGTTCTTCAACATATACATTATATGCCCATCTGCAACTTTGTGCACAGTCACCTAGATTTGCACTTCTTGATGCTAAAAAGTCACTTAGAAAACATCTTCCAGAATAGCCAAAACAAATTGCTCCATGTACAAATATTTCAACTTCTAAATCTTCTGGTTTGTTTTCCATAATTTCTTGAATTTGTTTTTTATTCATTTCTCTACCAAGAATAACTCTTTTAGCACCATTTTTGTACCAAAAATTAGCAGCATGATAGCTTACTGTATTTGCCTGTGTACTTACATGTATTTCCACATCTGGTGCATATTCTTTTAATATATCTATAACTCCTCCATCAGATGCGATAATTGCATCTACTTTTAAATCATTTAACATTTTAGCTTGTTTTTTTATTTCATCATAATGTTCATCCCACGCATATATGTTAATGGTTGTATATACTTTTTTTCCAATACTATGTGCATATTCTATTGTTTTTGCAAGTTCATCGTTATCTACTTCTGCTCTACTTCTTAGAGATAGCGCACCTGTTCCACAATATACAGCATCTGCACCATATCTAAATGCAGTTTTTGCTTTTTCAAATGAACCTGCTGGTGCTAATAACTCCGGTCTTTTCATTATAAATTCTTCCTTTCTTTTTCCAATATATATATTTTACAATATTTGCATAAAAAAATCAATTATATTAACTTTATATTTAATTTTAAAAATACCTTGTATAATAATTTACTTTTATACATAAATCTGATAATATATAGTTAATCAAAAGGAGAATTATATGGAAACAAAAAACAAAGTAAAGAAGACAACTAAAAAAAGTAATACAAAAAATTTTTCAAGATTTAGTAAATTACTATTATATTTTCTAATATTTTCATTTTTAGGATGGGTAGTAGAAACATTTTATAGTTTATATGAATTAGGTCATTTTACCAAAAGAGGTTTTTTATATGGTCCTCTTTGCCCTATTTATGGATGTGGTGCACTTATTTTGATACTTTTTTTCAGTAAATATAAAGGAAAAAATATTAAATTATTTTTATATGCAGCCATTATTTTTTCTATATTTGAATATGCAGTTAGTTATGGAATGGATGCACTTTTTGCTGCAAAATGGTGGGATTATTCAAATGAATTTTTTAATTTAAATGGTAGGATAAGTATTTTCTACTCTTTTGTATGGGGAACTGCAGCAATATTATTCATTAACAACATATACCCATTTTTTAAAAAGAAATTGAATATTATATTATCCAAGATTCCTTATAAAGTTCAAATCTATATTTTATATTTATTATTTTCTATACTTTTATTAGATTATGTTTTATCATTTGTTCGATATTTAGTATAGATTTATTAAATAAAAAATGCTTAGTATAACTAAGCATTTTTTATTTTCTTGGCAACAGCAAGTCCATCTCCAACTTCCAATATTTCAACTTCTAATTCCGAATTTTCTTGCAGTTCTTTTATAAATTCTCTAAGGTTTCTTACAGCAGTACGTTGCTTATGTTTATTATAATCACTCATAACATATCCTTTATATAGTACATTGTCAGCTATGATTATTCCGTCTTCACTTAGCATACGCAAAGCCTCTTTTAAAAAGAAAGGATATTTTCCTTTAGCAGCATCAATAAAAGCCACATCATATCTTTTATTTAGAGTTGGTAAAATTTCCACTGCATCTCCAAATAATATATTAATTTTATCTCCTACTTCTGCTTTTTTTATATTTTCTCTTGCTTGAGATACTCTATCTTCTTCTCTTTCAATAGTATCTATATATCCATCATCATCTAAATATTCTGAAAAACAGATTGCAGAATACCCCACAGCGGTTCCTATTTCAAGAATTTTAGAAGGTTTCTTATCTTTTAAAATTTTATCTATTACTTCTAATGTATCATCCATTATAATTGGTATTTTATCTTCCAGTGCTTTCTCTTTTATTTTTTTTAGTTCAACTTTATTCATATTTACTCCTCATAAAAAGGAAACGGAGCAACAATTCGACAACTTTGTTTTAATTAGTAATCAAATTTTCCATTTCCTTTTTGTAATATATTATTGTCCTCTTCTTGCTTCTCTTTCTCTTGTTTTGCTGTCTAATATTTTCTTTCTTAAACGAATATTTTTTGGAGTAACTTCAACTAATTCATCATCTTGAATAAATTCAATTGCTTTTTCTAATGATAATTGAATAGGTGGTACTAAACGAAGCGCATCATCAGATCCTGAAGCTCTTGTATTAGTTAAATGTTTCTCTTTACATACGTTTATTGAAATATCTTCATTTCTTGAATTAATTCCAACTATCATTCCTTCATATACATCTACACCAGCACCAATGAATAATTCTCCTCTTTCTTGTGCGTTATATAATCCATATGTAACAGATGTACCTTGTTCAAATGCAACTAGTACTCCTCTTGTTCTTGATTGTACTTCACCCTTATATGGCTCATAACAATCAAAGATGCTATTCATTGTTCCTTCGCCTTTTGTATCAGTTAAGAAATCTGTTCTATATCCAATTAATCCTCTTGCTGGGATCTTAAATTCAACTTTTGTGTGACCTGCTTCAGCTGGTTCCATGTTAATCATTTCAGCTTTTCTTCTACCTAATTTTTCAATTACATTTCCTATGCAATCGTCTGGAACATTTACAACTAATCTTTCCATAGGTTCACATTTTACACCATCAATTTCCTTAAATATAACTTTTGGACGAGATACTAAAAGTTCAAAACCTTCTCTTCTCATTGTCTCTATCAATACTGATAAGTGTAATTCTCCACGTCCACATACTTCAAAACTGTCTGCTGAATCTGTTTCTTTTACTCTTAAACTTACATTTCTTTCAAGTTCTTTAAATAATCTATCACGAATATGTCTTGAAGTTACGAATTGTCCCTCTTTACCTGCAAAAGGTCCATTATTAACACTAAATGTCATTGATACTGTTGGTTCATCAATATCTACAAATGGAATTTTTTCAGGATTATTTATATCACAAATTGTATCTCCAATATTAATATCTGGAATACCTGATATGCATACAATATCTCCTGCAGAAACTGATTCTACTTCAGTTCTTTTTAATCCCATATATGTAAATAATTTAGCAATTTTTCCTTGTTCTGTTTTTTCTTTCTTACAAACAGCTACAGACATTCCTGAATTTACTGTTCCTCTTTCAACTCTACCTACAGCAATTCTTCCTAAGTATTCATCATAATCAATATTAGAAACTAGTAATTGCATATCTCCATCCATATCACATACTGGTGGTTCAATATTTTTAATAATTGTATCGAATATGCAATTTACATTATCGCTTTCATCCTCTAAATGCATTTTTGCAATTCCATTCTTTGCAGAAGCATATACAACAGGAAAATCTAATTGTTCATCGTTTGCATTTAATTCTATAAATAGCTCTAGAACTTGATCTACAACTTTTAAAGGATTTGCTCCAGGTCTATCAATTTTATTTATAATAACAATTGGTTTTAAATTTAATGCTAAAGATTTCTTTAAAACTTCTCTTGTTTGTGGCATTGGTCCTTCAAAAGCATCTACCAATAGTAAAACACCATCTACCATTTTTAAAACACGTTCAACTTCTCCACCAAAATCAGCATGTCCCGGAGTATCAACTATATTAATTTTTACCCCATTATACATTACAGATGTATTCTTTGATAGAATTGTAATTCCTCTTTCTTTTTCAAGTGCATTTGAATCCATTACTCTTTCATCTACTTGTTCATTTTCTCTAAATACATGGCTTTGTCTTAATAACGCATCAACAAGTGTTGTTTTTCCATGATCAACGTGTGCAATAATTGCTACATTTCTTATGTTTTTATTATTCATCTTTTTACTCCTTCTCCTTTACCTATATAAAACCAATTATTAAAAAATAATTGGTTTTATGTAAGTACTTTCTCATAAAATCTAATTCAACATTATACTTCATTTTTCAACTGTTGTCAACATAACTATCTTATCCATAACAAGTTTTGTTGCATCATCTATATTATTTGATTTTTTATATCCAGTCAAATCAATTGGTTCTCCATAATTAATATATACCTTAGAAAATGGTTTGAAAGTTCCATGTATACCTACGGGTATTATTGGTGTTCCTGTCTTAATTGCCATATAAGCAGCTCCATTTTTAGCTTTTCCATTTTTTTGTAGCCCTTTTCTTGTTCCTTCAGGAAATATTCCAAGTAATTCTCCAGATTTTACAATTTTTAGGCATCTTTTCATGGCTTCCATATCTTGCATATTACGTTTTATAGGAATAATATCAAATACATGTGCTAACCAATTTAAAACTTTAAATCTAAACAAATCTTCTTTTGCTACAAAATAAATTTTTCGTTTATTTAATAAAACCACTGCAGCAGCATCTAGGTAATTTATATGATTTGCACAGATTATATAACTTCCTGTTTCAGGAACATTTCCAGTTATTCTTACGCGAAATACTATACGATATAAACCAGCCAATATTCCTTTAACAACTGCTCTTACAGTTTTTTTCCACTTTGTCTCTGGTCTAACTTTATATATTTTTTTTAATAACTTAGTTTGTTTTTGTTTTTCTTTAATAAGTTTCGCTATCTTGGAAGTAACTTCATCTATAGTCATTTTAGTTGTATCTATCACAATCGCATCAGTTGCGACTTTTAGAGCACCAATTTCTTTGTTTTTGTCGTTTTCATCTCTCTTCTTTATGTTATCAAGAACTTCTTTATAGCTCATATCTATACCTTTTTCTTGATTCTGTTTAAATCTTCTTTTTGCTCTTTCTTCTACATCTGCATCTAGGTAAATCTTTACATCTGCACCTGGAAATACATATGTTCCTATATCTCTGCCTTCCATTATTACAGATTTTCCTTCTGCCATTTTTCTTTGAAGTCCTGCCATTGCAAAACGTACTTCTTTAATACTAGATACCTGTGACACTAATTTTGTTACTTCTTTGCTTCTTATTTTTTCTGTAACATCTTGACCATTCAAAAATACAGATTGTTTACCTTTTTGGTTTTTAAGTTCAATTTTTATATTCTCTAGGAGTGTATTTATTTTGTCAATTTCTTCTAGTGATATTTTTTCATCTATCATCGCAAGAGTAACAGCACGATAAGTTGCTCCTGTATCAATATTAATCAATCCCAATTTTCTAGATAACTTTTCTGTTACTGTTCCTTTCCCTGTCCCAGCTGGTCCATCTATTGCTACTATAAAAGACATTTATTTTTCCTCACTTTCTGGCATATATATTCCTTTTGCCGTTATAGACACTTCTTGCACATTCATTGTAGTTAATCTTTCAATTTCTTTTTTAGTTTTTGTTTTAAATTCTCTTAAAACATTCACTATATTATATCCATATACTACATAAACTTCCATGTAAATATTTGTGCCACCAACAGTACTTTCAACTCTAGTTCTTGATATTCTGTGAATTCCTTCTGTTTTTTTTGCAACATATTCTGCTATTTGTCTAAATACATTATCAGATATTGTAAAGTTTCCTAAATAGCTAAATGTTGGCCTTATAATAGACTTTTCAGCTATATATGGTTCATTTCCACGGCCTTTAAATTTAAATATTTGTAAAGGATCTAAAATATACCCTGAGAAATCTCTTTTTATTTCAAATGTTGGAACTGGTATAACATGTTTACCTTGCGTTGTCCTAATTCTTTTTGCTGTTTCCATTTCTGTTTCTGTTGCAACTTGGTTAATATAAATTGTCCTCTCAGGCTTAGGAATATCTAAGTTAGCAGCAATTTTTTCAACCATATCATCTGATGTTCCAAGAATCAAAATTGCCTCTGGTTTGTATTTTTTTAATGCCTCTCTCATTTCATTTCGCTCTTTTTCATCAATAAAAATAGCTTTTTTTACAGTTTCTATTCTTGTTGGTGCTTTTTTAGCTGATTTTCCTGCCACAACATTATTTTCGTTAATTAAAAGTCCATCATCTATTATATAACTTATATTATTCTCATTTGCTACCATCTGAGCTCTGTAACTCTTACCTGTTCCTGATGGTCCAACAAATGCATACACTCTCATTTTTTCTAGCATATTTATTTCACTCTCCATTTTTTATTATATCATTTTACAGCATAAGTGGTCAATGTTTAAGAGATAAAATAAGTAATAACCAGATAACATTACATATTATCTGGTTATTTAAATATTAATTTAAATTTTATTTATTTTGTTCCAAAAATTCTATCTCCTGCATCTCCAAGTCCTGGTACTATATATTTATTTGGATTTAAATGATTATCTATATGTGCACAAAAAATCTGTACATCTGGATATTTATTTTCGACTCTCTCTATTCCTTCTGGTGCTGCTATAATACTTAAAAATTTAATTTTCTTTACTCCCTTACTTTTTAATAGTTCTATTGCATCTACTGCTGAACCTCCTGTTGCAAGCATAGGGTCTAGAATTATAACTTCTCTATTTTGTATATCTTTTGGTACCTTAAAGAAGTAGTTTACGGGTTCAAATGTATTTTCATCTCTATACATTCCAATATGTCCTATTTTAGCATTTGGAACAACATTAATAACTCCGTCTAACATTCCCATACCAGCTCTTAATATTGGTACAAATGCATACTTATCTTCATCTAATTTTCCTGTTTTCATTTTTTCAATCGGAGTTTCTATTTCAACTTCTTCTAATTTAGCATCTTTCATTGCTTCGTAGCATAAAAACATAGCTATTTCCATTATCAATTCTCTAAATTCTTTTGTTCCCGTATTTTTATCTCTCAAAATTGCTAATTTATGTTCAATTAACGGATGTTTTAATTCTATCGCTTTCATTTACAATACTCTCCTTTATACATTTACATTTTCTTTTTTCTTACTTTCTTTCTTTTCATTTTTTTGCTTATCCACATTAGCCTCTTCTTTTTCATCTGGTAATATTAAGTTTAATATTATACCTATAATTGCAGCTAAGCTCATTCCTGATATTGTTATAGATAAATCTCCACTTATAATTGATATTGATGCTCCACCTAGCCCTAAGACAAGCATAGTAGAAGCAACAACTATATTTTTTGTTTTTTCAAAATCTATCTGATTTTTAATTAAAACTTTTAGTCCATTAACAGCTATAAATCCATAAAGAAGTAGTGATACTCCTCCTAATACAGCATTAGGAATTGTAGATACTAAAGCTGTGAATTTTCCTAAGAACCCTATTATAATTGCTATAATTGCTGCCAATCCAATTACCCATACAGATGCTACTTTTGTCATACCTACGACAGAAGTGTTTTCTCCATAAGTAGTATTTGCAGGTCCTCCAAGCACACCAGCTACAAAGGTTGCAATTCCATCTCCTAGTATAGTTCTATCTAATCCAGGATCTTTTAATAAATCTTTTCCTATAATATTACTTAATGATGTGTGATCTCCTATATGTTCACACAATGTAACTAATGCAATAGGGGCAATAGTAATCAATGCTGAAAAATTTGGTGCATAATTTACAAATGGAATTATAAATTTTGGAACACTAAAGAAACTAGCCTCTGCTACAGCTGTAAAATCTACCAGTCCTAAAATTATAGATAACACATAGCCTGAAATTATTCCTACTAAAAATGGTATAACCTTTAAAAATCCTTTTGCTCTAGTCATAACAATAGCTGTTACTAAAAAAGAAACTACAGCAACAAGTAATATCTTCCAATCAAGCTCCGCACCTGAAGTTAAACCTATCTGTGAAACTGCTGATGGAGCTAATCCTAGTCCTATAATCATTATCATTGGTCCTATAACCACTGGTGGCAACAACTTATCAATCCAATTTTTTCCTATTAATTTAATTACAATTGCAACTATTATATAAATAAGTCCAACTACCATAATTCCAGTCATAGCTCCTGATGCTCCACCTTTTAAATACGCTGCTGCAATTGGCGCTATGAATGCAAATGAACTTCCTAAATACACTGGTGATTTTCCTTTTGTACATAAAATATATATCAAAGTTCCTATTCCTGATGTTACTAATGCTACTGGTATAGTAAGCACTGTTTCTCCTGCTGCCGAATTTACTAAAATTGGAACTAATATAGTTGCCCCAAACATAGCAAATACGTGCTGAATTGCTAATATAATCCATTTAGCAATTGGTGGTTTTTCGTTTACATCTAATGTCATTTTTTTCTCTTCCATAAACTCCTCCTATTATTTTATTTTTATACTAAGATACAAAAAGAAGGTATCTACTTTCCAGACACCTTCTATAAAACATTATATATAAATGAAAATAGTAAAAACATAAATAACACAATTATTAAAATTGCTTTATTTTCTAATATTGTTGCTGTGTTTTTTCTTACTATTTTCGAATTTTTTGTCATTTTTTTGCACCCTTTTAAATTTTATTATAAGAGTGCAAAAAAATCAACTGTTTTTTTACTTTTATTTAATTTTTTGCAAATGTTTCTATTTCATGTTTAATTTTCTTAACAAACTCATCTTGAGACATTTGACCAATATCACCATCTTTTCTAGAACGTACTCCTACAGCATTTGCTTCTATTTCCTTATCTCCAACAATTAACATGTATGGTACTTTTTGAAGTTGAGCTTCACGAATTTTATAACCAATTTTTTCGTTTCTATCATCTAATTCAACTCTAATATCTTGTTCAAATAATTTATCTGTTAATTTTTTTGCATATTCTTTATGGTTATCTGAAATAGGCATTACTTTAACTTGTACTGGTGAAAGCCATACAGGGAAAGCTCCCTTTGTCTCCTCAATTAAGAATGAAATAAATCTATCAAATGTTCCAAGTATTGCTCTATGAATAACTATAGGTCTATGTGCTTTTCCATCTTCTCCTATATATTCTAGTTCAAATCTTTGTGGTAATAAGAAATCTAATTGACATGTTGAGATTGTAATATCATGTCCAATTGCTGTTTTTATTTGAACATCTAATTTAGGTCCATAAAAAGCGGCTTCTCCTTTTGCTTCATAAAAATCAATATTTAATTCTGTTAATATTTGTCTTAATTGACTTTCAGCATTTTCCCACATTTCATCATCATCAAAATATTTTTCTTTATTATCTTTATCTCTTAATGATAATCTAAATGTATAATCTTGGAATCCAAAGTCTTTATATACAGAAAGAATCAAATTAACAACTTCTCCAAAAACTGGTTTTATTTGTTCTGGTGTTACAAAAATATGAGCATCATTTTGGCACATTTCTCTTACTCTTTCAAGACCACATACACTACCACTTGCTTCATATCTAAAGTCATGTGCAAGCTCTCCTATTTTTATAGGTAAATCACGGTAAGAATGCATTGCATTTTTATAAATTAACATATGATGAGGACAGTTCATTGGTCTTAAAACCATCTCTTCTGTATCCATTTTCATTACTGGGAACATATCTTCTTTATAATGATCCCAATGTCCACTTGTTTTATATAATGCAACATTTGCAAGTGATGGAGTATATACATGCTTGTATCCTAATCTAACTTCTTTTTTTAGAATATATTGTTCTAGCAATCTTCTTATTGTTGCCCCATTTGGCAAATACATTGGAAGTCCTGATCCAACAAGCTCATGTGTCATAAATAAATCTAACTGTTTACCAATTCTTCTATGATCTCTTTGCTTTGCTTCTTCAAGTAAAGCTAGGTGTTCTTCTAATTGACTAGCTTTTGGAAAAGATACACCATAGATTCTTTGAAGCATTTTATTCTTTTCACTACCTCTCCAATAAGCTCCTGAAGAAGCTAAAAGTTTGATAGCTTTGACTTTTCCTGTACTCATCAAGTGTGGGCCAGCACATAAGTCTGTAAAATCACCTTGTTTATAAAATGATATCTCTTCACCTTCTGGTAAATCATTAATTAGCTCAACTTTATATGGTTCATCTTTCATTAATTCTAAAGCTTCTGCTTTAGGTAGAGTAAATCTTTCAATTGGTAAATCTTCTTTTATAATTTTTTTCATTTCTTCTTCAATTTTTAGTTTATCGTCATCTGAAAAAGCTCTTTCAATATCAAAGTCATAATAAAATCCCTCATCTATTGATGGTCCGATTGCTAATTTTACTTTATCTCCAGAAATTCTTTTAATTGCCTGTGCCATAATGTGTGATGTTGTATGCCAATATGCCTTCTTTCCATCTATATCGTTATCAAATGTTAGAATTTCAACTTGTGCGTTTTCTTCTACAATGTTATATCTTAAATCCTTTACTTCTCCATTAACTCTTCCTGCTGTAGCATTTCTTGCTAATCCTTCACTTATTTTTTTTGCCAAGTCTAAAACTGTAATCCCTTTATCAGCTTCCATAACTGATCCATCCTTTAATACAATTTTCATTTTTTCCTCCTTTTGATGCATGTTTTTTGCATCAGTCTAACATATAATAAATTTATTTTATATGAGTATTTCCATGTTTATATAAAAAACGCACCCCTCCAAATAGTTTTATTTCTATTTAGAGGGGTGCATTTTATATTGCACGGTTCCACCCTTATTTTTACTTCATTTGCATTTAACGTATGCTAATCGTCTGAATTTTCAGAAACAATGAGGTAGTTTTTCAAATATGTTTATTTAAAATAGCTTCCAGCTTACAACTATTTCTCTCTTAAAACAACCTTTATTTTACTTTGTCTCATTTATGTTTTTTAATATTTAAATTTTATATATTATTTTCATTATTTTTTATTGTACATTTAGATTTATTGCAACTCTTAATACTAAAAATGCAATAACAATAACAACATCTAACACACCGATTACCAAACCTGTAATACCCATCCATTTTCCTTTTTGTACATCAGATTTAAAAGTGGCAATTCCTATAATACCTGTAATTATAGCAACTATTCCACAAGGTAATCCTGCTATTATAATTCCAACTAATGAAAATATAAAACTAACTAATCCACATTTATTCAATTTCTTTGTTGATCCATTTTCTATTATTTCTGGTTCTTTATTTTCTACCATATATGAACTCTCCTTTCAAGTGCTTACTATATTATTTTACTATAATCTTTGTATATTGTCAAAGCATTTTCACACTTTATTTTTCATATCCAGGTTTTCCTAATAATTTAAACATATTTGTTTTATATTTTTCTACTCCGGGTTGATTAAATGGATCTACTCCTAATATTTTTCCAGACATTGCACATGCAAGTTCAAAAAAATAAATCAACTGTCCTAAAGTTTCAGCATCTAATCTTTCCATATTGACTATTATATTTGGAACGTCCCCATCTACATGTGCCTGAATTGTTCCTTCCATCGCTTTTTTATTAATGTAATCTAGTGACTTGTTTTCCAAATAATTTAAACAATCTAAATCATCTTCATCATGATTTATCTTTAAATCTGAATCTGAATTTTTTATATTAATTACAGTTTCAAATAGATTTCTACGTCCTTCTTGAACATATTGTCCTAATGAATGTAGATCTGTTGTAAATTCTGCTCCTGCTGGAAAAATTCCTTTTTCTTCTTTTCCTTCACTTTCTCCATATAATTGTTTCCACCACTCAATCATATATCTCATCTTTGGTTCATATGTAACTAATAATTCTATATTTTTTTCTTTTTCATACAATATATTTCTTAAAACTGCATATTTATAGCACTCATTATACTTCAAATTTTCATCTGCATATTTATCTTGAGCAATTCTTGCACCATTCATTAATTTATCTATATCAATTCCAGCTGTTGCTATTGGTAATAATCCAACTGCTGTTAAAACAGAATATCTACCGCCTATATTATTAGGTATTACAAAAGTAGTATACTTTTCTCTTAAAGCTAGTTTTTTTAACGCTCCATTTTTCGCATCTGTTGTTACATATATTCTTTTTTTAGCTTCCTTTAATCCATATTTATTTTCTAATAGTTCTCTAAAAATTCTAAACGCAATAGCAGGTTCTGTTGTTGTTCCAGATTTAGATATTACATTAATTGAAATATCTTTATTTCCTATTACCTCAATTAAATCATTTATATAATTAGGATTCAAATTATTTCCCACATATAAAATTTGCGGTGTCTTTCTTATATTTTTATCAAGCATATTATAAAATGTATTTGTTAATGCTTTTATAACAGCTCTAGCACCTAAATATGAGCCCCCTATCCCTATTACTAATAATATGTCTGAATCTGATTGTATTTTCTGTGCAGATTTTTTTATTTTTTCAAATTCTTTTTTATCATAATTCGTCGGTAAATTAAGCCATCCTATAAACTCATTTTTGTCATCAGCTTTTTCATGTAACTCTTTGTGAATTTCTGATACTTTATCAGCATAATTCATCACATTTTTCTCAAATACACGTGCATTTTTAAAATCAACCTTTATATTTCCCATAGGTTCCTCCTTAGTATACTATTATACTTTTTTCTATAAATTGTGTGCTTCTGTTCTTTATATATATTATACTAAGAATATTCTTTATTCAACATTTTTTTATAATTTTAAAAATTTTTTGTAATAAATTACCTATTGGGGTAAAACTTTCTTATAATTCACTTAAAACTTTTGCTAAATATTTCATACTAACTAGGCTTTGGTCTAAAGTATTCCCAGTAGCTCCTACCTCTATAATACTAGCACCTTTTGCTAGCTCTTGATTATATCCACTATTTCTTAAAATAATTGGTTTAAATAATCCAGGGTATAACTCATTTGCTTTTTCTTGAATTTTTATCGCAAACTTTAAATTTTCTTGCCAATCTTTATGTGTACCGTTCTCCATTGCCACCTATTACAAATAATAATTGAGCAGCATATTCATCTCCAATTTTTACAGTAGGAGCATATGAGCTATCTCCAATTGCATCTCTATGAATATCAAATACAACCTCTGTCCCTTCATTTTTATCTAGCAACTTTCCAACATTTGTATATGATCTATTGTATGATCCATTATATGAAGGATAATCATATAATGTTGTATCATGCACTACACTGTATCCGTAATTTTTCATGTATTTTGTAAGTTCTGTTCCTACCCTAACAACAGATCTCGTTTTATCAGTTGTTCTAAAATTACCCGATTTTTTGTATGTATATTTTTCACTTGGAGTATAGCTTTCACACGTATGTGTATGATATATTAATATTTTTTTGGTATTTATTTTGACATCTGGAGTCAACATTTGTTGTGTTAATTTTGTCTTTGTTTCATTTTTTATTTTTACTGTATTATATGTAGATGTAAATTTTTGAGGTACATTAGTTTCTTGTACTTCTGTTTTCACTCCTGTCTTTGCTTCACTTATTGTTCCCTCATCATTATCATAAATACTGTTTGAATTATTATTTTCTTCTGTTTGATTGCTTTTCTTATTATCATTACTTTCTATACTATCCATCATACCTAATTCTACTCCCAAAACCATCCTTAGCGGTTTTTTAGAATTATTGTTTTGCGAATTATTTGATTTATTATTAACATCTTTTATGTTTGGTATTACTGTATCTAAGCATGACAAAAGAGTATACTTATCATTATCTTCCTTAGAATTTTTTATCTTAAAACTTGAAAAATATCTAGTAAGAGCTACTACAATTGTTATAATTATAGTGATTTTTACTAGATATTTTATAACATCTTTCATTTCCACTACTGCTAAATTAATCATTTCTATTTCTCCTTTGTCCAAGTCTTATATACTAATATATTCTTGTACATTGAAAAATATAACTTAATTTCACATATAGTTAAGATAAATTTATTTTTTTAATAATTTAATTGCCTCTTCTATTGTTAAAGTTTTTTGATCTCCTGTGTTCATATCTTTTAATGAAACAACATTGTTTTGTACTTCATCTTCTCCAATTGTAATAACATATGGAATTTGTAAACGATCTGCATATTTAAATTTTGCTTTAGCCTTTTTATTTTCTAAGTAAACCTGTGTATTTATTTCTTCATTTCTTAGTTTTGACGCAATCTCTAATGGCTTTTCTATATCTTCCGTCATAGATACAACTAATACTTTTGCAATTGACTTTTGATTTTCTCGTACAGCTTGTAATTCATTTAATTTATAAAAAAGTCTTGTAAGTCCTATAGATACTCCTACTCCTGGTAATTTCTTGTCTGTATAGAATTCTGCCAAATTATCGTATCTTCCTCCAGAGCATACACTTCCTATTTCACGATATTCATTTAAAAATGTTTCATATACTGTTCCTGTATAATAATCTAATCCTCTTGCAATTGTTAAATCCACTTTAAAGTGTGTGTCTGGAACGCCAAACATTCTAACATATTTTACTACTTCTTTTAATTCATTTACTCCCTCTAAGAATAAATCATTTTTTATATTTAATTTATCTAAAGCAGCAATCTTTTCATCTGTAGTTCCATCTATCTCGATAAATTCAATTATCTTATTAATTGTTTCATTTGGTATATTTAATTCTTCTAATGTTGCAATAACATTGTTTTTTCCTATTTTTTCTAGTTTATCTATTACTCTCATAATATCTACAGATTGTTTTTCTTGATTTAATTCTTTAAACAATCCATTTAATACCTTTCTGTTATTAATACAAATTGTAAAATCATCAAATCCTAAATCTTTTATTGTTGTATATATTATACTTGGCATTTCAGCATCATTAATTATGCTAAGCTCTCCGTCTCCAATAATATCTATATCACATTGATAAAATTCACGAAATCTTCCTTTTTGTGGTCTTTCTCCTCTGTATACTTTTCCTATTTGATATCTTCTAAACGGAAAAGTAATTTCATTAAAATACTCTGTAATATATTTTGCAAGTGGCACTGTTAAATCGAATCTTAAAGCCAAGTCATTATCTCCTTTATTAAAGCGATAAATTTGTTTTTCAGTTTCTCCTCCAGCTTTTGCCAAAAGTACATCAGACATCTCTATAATAGGCGTATCTAATGGTAAAAATCCAAATTTTTCATATGACCTTTGTATCTTTTCTTTCATATTATTAAACGAAATTTGGTCTTTTGGTAACAGCTCCATAAAACCTGGTAATGTTCGTGGTTCAACTTTCATATATTAATCTCCTTTATTTTTATTTTCTATAACATATCTCTTTCAATATTTTAGTTCGTCTTTCTATTCTCCAGGCATCAAATTATAATATATTGGTTCTTCATCTCTAATTCTTGTTGGCTGGCCATGTCCTGGATATACGATTGTGTCATCTGGCAATATTAATAGTTTATTTTCAATTGAATTTATAATATCTACAAAGCTACTTGTTGGTAAGTCTGTTCTCCCCCAAGTTCCTTTAAAAAGTGTATCTCCAGAAAATACCAATCTTTCTTTTTCGCAATATAAAGAACTACCCCCTGCAGTGTGTCCTGGTGTATGAAGTACTTCAAACTCCAAATCTCCCAAATGTATTAAATCTGCATCATCTACTCTAGAATCCGCTTCCAAGTGTTCCGGAGTAAGGCCAACATGTTCTCTTAAATTAATTTCAGGATTATATAATCCTTCTGCATCATATCTATGTATTAAAATTTTACCGCCTTTTCTTTCTTTTAGTTCCTTTACTCCTCCAATATGATCTCCATGGCAATGTGTTAAATAAATGTACTTTAAATTTGCTTTTAATATATCAAGCAATTCCACAATCTCGTTTACACTTCCACCCGGATCTATAACCATTGTTTCTTTTGTTTTTTCATCTTGTACAATATAACAATTAGTTTTTTGTAAAAAACCTCCATCTACTTTTAAAACCTTTAATATCATACCTCTTCACCCGTTTTTTTATTTATTATTATTATCTTAAGTATGTCCCTAATCTGCCAATATGGCAGATTAAAGAACGTCCCTAACCTGCCAACTGGTCATGTTATTTCTTTCTTTTTACTTCATATACGCTGTCTATTTTTCTTAATGCCTTTAGTATTTTGTTTAATTGATCTATATTTTCTACTTCAACAGTTAATTCAGTTACAGCTATTTTTTCTTTTGTAGCTCTTGAAGAAACAGCCATTAACTTGCTTTTTGTATTTCCAACTTCAGCAATTATATCTGCTAATAAACCAGCCCTATCATTTGCATATATTTCAATATCTACGTTATATGTTGTTTTGTCATTGTTATACCAATACACATCAATCATACGATTTTCTTCTGAAATAAGATTTTTAACATTTACACAGTCTGCTCTATGTACTGAGACACCTCTTCCTTTTGTTATGTATCCTACTATTTCATCTCCTGGTACTGGATTACAACATTTTGAAAGCTTTACTAAGCAATTATCAATTCCTTTTACTTCAATTCCGCTCTGTGAAGTTTTTGTCTTATGAACTTTCTCTTTTGATAATTCCTCTAGTGTTTTTTCTAGATTTTCTTCATGGTGTACTTTTCTATATTCTTCAAGAATTCTAGCAATAATCTTTCCTGATGATATTGATCCAAACCCTACACCTGCATACATATCATCTACTGAATTAAATTTATATCTATTAAGTGCTGCAGAAACAAATTCTGGTTTAAACAAATCATCATATTTCATTCCTATTTTTTTAAGTTCTTTATCTATTAAGTCTTTTCCTTTTTCTATGTTCTCTTCTCTTTCATTCTTTTTAAACCAAGAAGATATTTTATTTTTTGCACCAGAACTCTTTACAAATTTTAGCCAATCTCTGCTTGGTCCTTTTGATTGATCTGATGTTATTATTTCTACAATATCACCATTTTTTAATTTAGTTATAATAGGCATCATTTTACTATTAATTTTACATCCAACCATATGATGACCTATTTCTTCATGAATTTGATATGCAAAGTCAATCGGTGTACATTCTTTTGGAAGTACTTTTATTGCCCCTTTAGGTGTAAATACATATACTTCATCTTCAAAAAGCTCTTTTTTTAGTGTTTGCATAAACTCTTCAGGATCTTGCATATCTTTTTGCCATTCCAAGGTTTCCCTTATCCAAGCCAATTTATCTTCTTCTACTTTAACATTCTCTTTTTTTCCCTTAGCAAAACTACTCTCCTTATAAGCCCAATGTGCTGCTATACCAAATTCTGCAATTCTATGCATATCCCATGTACGAATTTGAACTTCAAAAGGAGTCCCCTTAGGTCCAATTAAGGTTGTGTGTAAAGATTGGTACATATTTGGTTTTGGCACTGCAATATAGTCTTTAAATCTTCCTGGCATAGGACTATATAACTCATGAACAATTCCTAATGCAGCATAACAATCCTTAACAGAATTTACAATAATTCTTAATGCAAATAAATCATATACTTGATCTAATGTAATGTTATCTCTTTTCATTTTTCTATATATACTATACAAATGTTTTGCACGTCCTGTTATTTCAGCATCAATCTTCTGTTTCTTTAATTCTGCTCTTATTTGATCCAAAATCAAATCTATAAACTTAAGTCTTTCTTCCCTTTTTTTATCTATTCCTTCCACAATCTCTCTATAATCTTCTGGATATAGATATTTAAATGACAAATCTTCCAATTCCCATTTTAAAGAATATACACCTAAACGGTTAGCAAGTGGAGCATATAAGTTCATTGTTTCTGTTGCATTTGCTATTTGTCTATCACGACTTAAATATTTTAATGTTCTCATATTATGAAGTCTATCGGCTAATTTTATTAATATAACACGTATATCTTTTCCCATAGCTAGGAACATTTTTCTATAATTTTCGACTTGCTGTTCTTCAATACTTGTATAACTAAGCTTACCAAGTTTAGTTACTCCATCTACCATCTCTGCTATTTCTTGGTTAAATTCATGTGCTAGATCTTCTTTAGTAGTGTCTGTATCTTCTACAACATCGTGCAACAGTGCCGCACAAATTGTATTTTCATCCATTCCCAATGTTGCAAGAGTATAAGCAACCTGTATAGGGTGAATTATATAAGGTTCACCTGATCTTCTTAATTGGTCACCATGTTTGTTTTTTGCATATTCATATGCTTTCATTATTGTTTTTGTATCACATCTTCTTTGTTTCTTTTTCATAACAGATATTATATCTTCTATTGTTGCATCTTTATATTCTGACATTACTTATCCCCCTTTCCTAGTCTTTTCAGCATAAGATCTTCTATGTTTATACTTAAATTAAATAGATAATTTCATATCTTTTATAGTAATTTGAATATTATCATTTCCATTAAATGAATTAATATCTAACGTTCCAACTATGTCAACTTTATCATCTAATAGGTATCTATTTGATAATTCTCCCATATTAAACCCAATTGCATCTATAATGTAATTATCATCTTTTAATGTTAATTTTAAATGTTTTCCATCTGACAATGCTCTTATAGAATTTATTTTTAGATTTTTAAACAAAAATAGTGGATTTTTATTAGATTCTCCGTAAGGCTCTAAAAGTTGCAAACTTTTAACGTTATCAATTTTAATATCTTTTAATGACACTTCCTCGTCAATACTTATAATTGGAATTATATCACTAATATGTTTATCTTTTGCAAATTGTTCAAATTCTTCTTTAAACTTTTCAAAATTTTCTTTTTTTATTGTAATGCCTATAGCCATTGAATGTCCACCAAATTTTTCTACATAGGTACTACACTTAGTTAATGCATCATGTAGATCAAAACCTGGTATACTTCTTCCAGATCCTTTTCCAATTTCATCTTCAAAGCAGACCAAAATACTAGGTTTAAAATACATATCTGTTACCTTTGATGAAACAATTCCAATTATTCCATGATGCCAACCTTCATCTCCAAGAACAATGCATGTCCTATCTTTTTCTGTCTTTTCTATTTTTTGTATAACTTGTTCAAAAATTTCTTTTTCCTTTGATTGTCGTTCCTGATTGAATTTATTTAATTTATCTGCAATTTTAGATGCTTCATTTTTATCATCGCAAAGAAATAAGTCTAAAGCATCTTGTTGATGTCCCATTCTCCCACAAGCATTTATTCTTGGTGCTACTCCGAAGGAAATCATTCCAGAATCTATTTTTCTAAATCCTATACTTTCTATTAACGTACGTAGACCAATATTTTTTGTAACTTCAACTAATTTAAGTCCTAATTTTGCAATAACTCTATTTTCATCAACTAAAGGAACAATATCTGATATAGTTCCCACACAAACCAAGTCTAAATACTTTAGATACTCTTTTTCATCTAATCCTAGTTTTATAGCTAATGCTTGTATAAGTTTAAACACAACGCCAACTCCGGCTAATTGGTTAAATGGGTATTGGTTATCTTTTCTTTTTGCATCTATTACTGCATAAGCTCTTGGTAGTTCCTCTGCTGGTTCATGATGATCTGTTATAATAGTTTCAATTCCTATGCTATTAGCATAATCAACTTCATCAATTCCTGAAATACCGCAGTCAACTGTAATCATTAATTGATATCCTTGGTTTCTTATATTTTTTAGTGCCTCTTTATTCAATCCATATCCTTCATCTAGACGATTTGGTATATAAGAACCTACCTCCATTCCTCTTCCTACTAGGAATTTTTTTAATACTGTAATACTCGTAATTCCGTCAGCATCATAATCTCCATATATAACGATTTTTTCTTTCTTTTCAATTGCGGTTAAAATTCTTTCAACAGCCTTTTCCATATCTGGCATTAAAAATGGATCATGAAAATCATTTCTTGTTGGATTTAAAAATTTAGGCATATCTTCATTTATATCAATATCTCTGCCTACAATAATCTTTGCTAGTAATTCACTAATCTTATATTCCTTAACTAATTTCTTTACTCTGTTTTCATCTACTTCACAACATTCCCATTTTTTATTCATTCAAATTCTCCTTTTTAATGCTAATATTATACCATTTTGACATATTTATTGCAATGTTTTGTATATGTTTAAATAAAAAAACATAGTATTAATTTATATTAAATTAATACTATGCCCTCAATTATATATTTCTCTTTTTATTATATTTTTTAGATTTCTACTTCAAATCCTAATTACTCTTCTTAAACATCATAAAAATAATCTACACTATTATATGTTGTTTGATACTTTTCTTCGTTTATTGGTGTAACATATTTATCTCCAAATATGTCCGTAAAAAATTCAATTATTGCATATGCAAGAAAACACATATTTAGAATAATAAATGATGCTAAAATAATAGCAAAAACTTTTATTACTTTTTGTCCATAAGTCATCTTATATCAACACCTCCAAATACAGCTGAACCATTTATGTATAATGTTGGCGCATCTTCAGCAGAATGTTTTACTTTATTGTTTACTCCTCCAAATATACCGTTTGATCTTACTTTAACATTAACATTATTTGGTACAATAATTGTTGTTCCTCCAAATATTGATGTTGCATTAATCACTCTATCTCCACCTATGTGGGCATTAGTTAAATCTAGCTGAACACTACCAAATATTGAGTCAATGTTTGATCCCTTAAAGTCTACTCCACTCATGTCAACTTTTTTTCCAGAAAATGTTGCGCAAAAACTATCTAAATCATTTTTATTAACAGATTTTATTTTTTCTGACATTGAACTTGGAACAACATTTTTAAAAATAATATTAATTCCTATACATATAAAGATAATAGGTAATACTAGTTTTAATATTATTTCCATTGAAAGGACTCCTTGAGCTGCTAATAATAAAACTAAACCAACTATTAACCCTATAAAATTTCCTAACTTATTTTGATCCTTAAGCAGACCTATAAAACATGGAACAATAATAAATAAAGTCCACCATCCATCAAAAAATATGTTAATATCTGTTATTCCTAATGCATTTAGTCCTATAATTAATCCTAATGTAATAAAAAGTAAGCCCCATAAAAAATCTCCGAATCTTTTCATTTTCATCCTCCTATTATTTATATTTACTATACTTTTACAGTATAGCAATAATACAATAAATTATAATTTTTACTAAAGTTGATACCACTAGCTGAAAATTCGTCATTGGTATTCCAATTTTATTTAATCTTTCATAATTTTCTATCACCTTTTCAATTTCATTGTCATTTAGCCTTTTGCTATATTGAATATATTCTTTGGCAATATATTGTGCTTTTGTCATTGCATCAGTTTCCAAATAACTACGAATGCAATAATAAACTAAACCTAATAAGGCCAAAATAAATAATTGAAGTGATTTATATTCTATTAAATTTAATATCGTCAGTACAGATACAACAATAAAATATAGTATATATATATTTGAAAAAATGAAATTAAATAATAACATTTTTCTATTTTGTATTGAATGTGCACATTCGTGTGCAATCGTTTGAATTCTTGTAAATGTATTCTTTATATTGGCTATTATTATACTATCTGTAACAGCCATATAATATGTAAGTTTATCTTTCTCGTTATCACTTACTTTTATTTTAACATTTTCATTTTTAACTTGCTTTAATATAGCTGTACAAACTTCCTCATTATTTGGTAATTTATCTGTAATATCGTTTAGTTCTTTACTATACCCTATCTTTTTTAATTCTTTCATGTCTCCTGTTTTTATATTAAACGCAAATTTTAAAATCACAATAATTACTATGCATATAATCAAACTAATAATATATTCCATTTTATTATATTAACTTGTTATGCAAGTTAATATCCTCCTTCCATTTTTATTACATATATAATTTTTTCAATATACTCATATAAATGGATAAAACATTTTCTTTGCATTTTATTGTTTTTTATTTATAATACATCCTTAATTGATTCTGCAATAATTTTATTTACATCTGCAATCATAACATTAAATTTCACTTCAAGATCAAAATATTCTTTAATTTCTTTGTCTTGCACAAGAATTGTATACATCTCTTGTAATTTTTTATTTTTTTCTTCGTTTTTTTCTTCCCCAGTATATTCTAATAGCTGTACCTCATATCTAAGTTTTTCAAAATCTTCTATTTTCTTTTTTGTTTCGGTATTCCCCATTAATGTTTCTTTTGCTTTTTTATATTCTTTATATTCTTCTGATTGTTGAATTTCATATGCTAAGCGATTCGCTGTATCATATACATTCATCTTTCATCCTACCTTTCTAATTATGCATATGCATGTTTTTTTCTGAAATTTAAAAGATTTGTAATTTCTTTATCTGTATTTTTTGCTTTACCAGTCTTCTTTGCTTTTTCTTGTTCAATTTGTTCTTTTTGTTTTTGAGCAACAGTCTTACAAATTGCTTTCTCATAAATATAATGTGTATCTTGTGCAATTTTATTCCAACTAAATTCTTCTTTCACTTTTGCTTTTGCATTTTTTGAAACTTTAGCAGCTAATTGTTTATCAAATAATAATGATAAAACTGAATCAGCTATAGAATTTGAATTACCAGCATAACTCTTCATTCCATTTTCTCTATGATCAACAATTTCATTTAAGCCTCCAACATCTGATACTACTGTTGGAACTCCTGCAAGCATTGCTTCTAGTGCGACTATTCCAAAAGGCTCATATGTACTTGGGAACACTGCAACGTCAGCACATTTATACATTTTTTGTACTTGTTTAGAATTCAAATATCCAGTGAAATATACCTTGTCTGAAAGTCCCATATAATCTGCTTGTGATTTTAATTCATCTAACATACCACCTTTTCCTGCAATAATTAATTTAGCATCATGATAGTTTTCTAAAATTTTTGGCATAGCAGAAATTAAATGTTGAACTCCCTTTTCATATACAAGCCTTCCAACATATAAAATAATTTTTTCATTATCCATTGCATATTGTCTTCTAAAATCGTAATCTCTTTCTACTCCATTAAAATTAGTTAGATTTATTCCATTTGGTATAACATTAATCTTATCAAAAGGAAGCCCAAATAAGCCTTGAACATGATTTTTCATGTAATTACTATTTACAATTACTTCAGTTGATTCATAAGTTAAAAGCCACTCTGTATCATTAATGTATCTTTGTGTTTCATCATGAATTCCGGAATTTCTTCCAGATTCCGTTGCGTGTATTGTTGATACCACAGGTATATCAAAAGCATTTTTAAGTGCTTTTGCTGCATTAGCTACTAGCCAATCATGAGCATGAATAACGTCAAACTTTCCTTCTTTTTGTATGATTTCAGTTGCTTTTGAGATCATATTAAAATTTAATTGCATAATCCAATCAATAAAATTATTTGGATGTATCATGTAATTCTCTACTCTATATACATTTACACCTTTATCATTTTCATACATTGGAACATCTCCATCTTTATATGTTACCACTGTAACTTCATGGCCATCTTTTATCAATCTCTTTGATAAATCATGCACTACTCTCGCAATACCTCCAACTATTCTTGGTGGATACTCCCATGTCAACATTAATATTTTCATTATGAAGCCCCTTTCACTTTACTTTTTTCTTTTGCTTTTATTTCGTATATTGTATACAATTTTAAGACAAAAGTAAACATATTTTGATAATTTTTTATAATATTTTCTACTGGTAAATATCTTGTTTTATTGCATAAAATATAGTATAATAATTATTGATTATTTATGGGGATGTATTTGGTTTCGACAGTATCCCAGAAGTATAAATAGCGAGTAGTGGATGGTTGCTTTGGCCACTATAAAAAAGCAAAATTAAATTATAAACGCTGATAATAGAGAATTAGCATACGCTGCCTAGTTGCGGCGTCGTCTTACCTTTACTTCCCACGGTTTAGGATAAGGCGTCAAGAAGTGGGAAACGAACCAATTTGTTGTCATGCAAATTGTTGGTATTTATATGACTACCTAATAAATAACTTTGTTTGTTAAGTTACTAATTAGGGAATTTTAATAACAAACTGCACTCGGAGAATTTTATATGGAAAGAATATTGGACAGGAGTTCGACTCTCCTCATCTCCACCAAAAGATTAAATCATTTTACTGAGCAAAAACTAGCAAAATATTTTTTTATTTTTTACTTGCACATTACCGCATTATATGTTAATATAATATAGTAATTTTCATAGGGGTATAGTGTCAATGGTTAGCACGATGGTCTCCAAAACCACAAGTCTGAGTTCGAGTCTTAGTACCCCTGCCAATCTTATAACAAATGAGTGAATTATATGGAACAATTAAAAGATTTAATAAAAAAAATATGTAATAAAGAAGTTATTTTTTATGCTATATTTGGTGTTTTAACAACACTTGTAAATATAGGTTCATTTTATGTAATGACTTCTATTTTTAATTTTGAAGAAAATATTGCAAATATCATAGCTATTTCCTTAAGTGTTATATTTGCATATTTTACTAATCGTTCATTAGTTTTTCATTCTGAGGCTACTGAATTTGGAGAAAAAGTTGTAGAATTTTGCAAGTTTATTTTAGGTAGACTTTTTACAATGGCTGTAGAATATATTGGTTGTGCTTTATTATTCAAGTATGCACCTATCGCAACAATTATAAGTAAATGCATGATTACAGTAATTGTCATTATATTAAACTTTTTTATTAGCAAATTTTTTGCTTTTAAGAAAAAGTAAATTTTTAAATAAAATTATATATTTGTTTTCGGGGGCTATTAGATTGGAGGTTATATGTCTAATAGTCTTTTTATATCTTTCAAAAAATTAATTTTGCTTATTATAATAATTGTAACACTAATATCTTGTTTTTTTATTCCAGCATTATATTCAAATAATTTTCAAGATGATTCATATGATCAGGGCTTTTCCTTTATAATTGGTTCATCCAAATATATTTGGCCTACTCCCGGTTATACATCTATAAACTCATATTTTGGTAAAAGATATTCCCCAACAGCAGGTGCATCTTCATTTCATAAAGGGATAGATATTGGAGCTCCTCAAGGTAGCAACATAATTGCCATTACCTCTGGAAAAATAACTTTTACAGGTTTCTTAGGAGGTGGTGGTTATACTATAACGCTTTCAAAAGATTCTATGAAAGTAACTTACTGCCACGTTTCTCCTCACTATATAGTAGAAGAAGGAGATGTTGTTAGAAAAGGAGATATAATTGGCTATGTTGGTCCTAAAAATGTTTATGGAGTTAAAGGAAATCCATACACAGATAGCAATGGTAATCCAACAAATGGTGCTACAACCGGTCCCCACCTTCACTTAGGTGTTAGAATAAATGATGAATATATTGATCCACTAAGTTTATTTGAAGACTTATAATCTGTATAGCAAATAAATAGAGCTTATTATAAAAATAAGCTCTATTTATGCTATCAAAATATTTTTTACATATCTTCATCTTGATCTTTATTTTCGTCTTCCTCATCGTCTTTTTCTGGTAAATATTCTTGTTCATCTTCTGCTACTCCACAATTTGTATGACAGTGAGAACAGCTTCCATGACATCCTCCAACTTCTTCTTCACAATTCCAATCTAATTCTATAATATTGTGACATTCTGGACATCTTATTTCATCATTTTCTTCCTCTTCTATATCCGCAGAAAACTCATGGTTGCAATATGGACATACAATTTCGAATTCATAATTTTCTTCTTCATCTTCGTAAATATCATTTTCAATTCCTTTAACTGCAGACTGAACAGATTGAATTTTTCCCATAATTTCTTGTTGTTTTGTTTCTATCTCTTGTATTCTATCATCAGTTAATTTAGTTATTCTATCTAGCATATCAACAAATAACATTGATAAATCTGAAAATTTATCCTTTACAAATTTCAATTCTTTAGGATCTTTTATGTTTGATTCTAATTCTTGCATAATTTCATTATATTTACCGCTCATTTCTGACATCTAAGTTTACTTCCTCTCTACTCTTTACACTCTTTCCATATATTCGCCAGTTCTAGTATCAATTCTAACAACGTCACCTATATTAACAAACATAGGAACCATTAGCTCATAACCGTTTTCTAGAGTTGCTGGTTTTCCAGAAGTTGTTGTTGTGTTTCCAGCAAATCCTGGTTCTGTATATGTAACTTCTAATTCTACAAACATTGGTGGTTCTACTGAAAATACATTACCTTTAAAAGATAACATCTTAACATTCATATTCTCTTTTAAGAATTTTAATCCGTCACCAATTTGATCTTTATTTAGTGGCATTTGTTCATATGTTTCATTATCCATGAAATAATATAAATCTCCATCATTATATAGATATTGCATATCTTTCTTTTCTATTTCCGCACCTGGATATTTTTCTGATGGGTTAAATGTTTTTTCAAGTACTGCACCAGTAATAACATTTTTTAATTTTGTTCTTACGAATGCTGCTCCCTTTCCTGGTTTTACGTGTTGGAATTCAACTACTTTAAATACATTTCCATCCATTTCAAAAGTTGTTCCATTTCTAAAATCTCCTGCCATATATACTTCTGCCATATTTATTTCCTCCCTTTATATTTTACATAATTTTATTCAATGTTTAATATTTTAACACAAATTACGCTTTAAATCAAGTATTATCTACGATAATATAATTTTTATCAGATTTTGTTAAATTTATACTGCCAGATTTTGTAATTAGCACTGTATCTTCTATTCTTACCCCAAAATTATTTGGTAAATAAATTCCTGGTTCATTTGTTACTACCATATTTGATTTTAAAACATTATCATTTTTACCATTAATATATGGCATTTCATGAATATCTAATCCTACTCCATGTCCTAAACTATGTATTAAGTCATATCCATTTAATTTAAAGTCATTTTCCACCATCCTGCTAATCATCCTAATACTTGCATCCTCTTTCATTTCTTTTAATGTTTGTAATTGATTTTTTAAAACCAAATCATATATTTTATACGCTTGAACCGGTACATATCCTGCAAATATTGTTCTTGTCATATCTGAACAATATCCTTTATATTTACAACCCATATCAATAGTTATGGGATCTCCCGCTTCTATTTTTTTATCTGTTGGTATGGCATGTGGTTTTGAAGAGTTCTTTCCAGACGCAACAATAGTATCAAACGATAATCCATCTGCACCATTTTCTACAAAAAACTTTTCTATTTCAAAAGCAATTTCTTTTTCAGTTTTTCCTATTTTTATATAGTTGCAAATATGTTTAAAACATTCATCTGTTATATAACAAGCTTTTTCTATTAAGGCAATTTCATCATCATCTTTTATCATACGCTGTTTTTCTAACAAATATTCTGTTTCCTCCAAGTTGTGTATTTTATATCTTTCTAGGTATCTTTTATAACTAGCATATGTAACATAGTTTTCTTCAAAACCTACATTTTCACAAAACATAAAGAAATTTTCATAATCATCTATTGTAATATTGGCAATGTCATTTACGATTATTCCATCATCTATAGTAAGTATTGATTTTACATGTTCCAAATATCTTGCATCTGTCAGAAAGAAATTTTCTTTTCTGGTTATTAATAACGTACCTTCCGCATCAATTCCTGTAAGATATTTAATATTCACTGGGTTAGTTATAATCATTCCTTGCATATTTTGCATACTTATTTTGTTTCTCAACCATTGAATTTTATTATTCATGAGCATACCTCCTCACTTTAATTATAGTTGATACATCCCTAAAGAAAAGATTTTTAGTAATGCTATTAACAGTATTGAGAACGGTGTATATATAGAAATAATAGCACCTATTACAATAAACGGACCAAATGGTATATATTCATCTATTTTCTTCTTTCTTAACACTAATATTCCAATACTAGTAATTGCTGCTAATAAAAATGCAATTACTGAAATTAAAATTATATTAAACCATCCAAAAAACAAACCTATTGCTCCCATTAGTTTAACATCGCCAAATCCCATTGCTTCTTTTCCTGCTATTGCTCCACCAATCAAGGTAATAAGTAAAAATATTCCTGCTCCCACAATCATTCCAAGTAAACTATTAATAAATAAATTGATTCCAGTATTCACATTTATAATTACTCCTATGAATGTAAATATCAAACCAAATTCAAATATTGTAAGCGTCAATCTATTAGGTATTATCTGTAATTTCAAATCAATTTGGAATGCACTAATTAACATTGGTATTAAAAACATAAATTTTAAAGCATTAATTGAAAAACCATATCTATATAATAACAGAATATATGCAATAGCTACTATAATCATTAATATATATTTTGGTTTACAATTTTTTAAATATTCTTTAAAAAAATCTCTTGAAAATATTTTTTTGTACTCTACTAATCTTATATTACACCAATCAATAAATTGTCCTACAAATAATCCTATAATTCCTACAAACACATACCATAGTATATGTATCTCATTAATATACATCTTTATGCACTCCTTCTTTTGTTTCTTAAATATTTATTAATTATCATTTTTTCAAACGGTCTTTTTATTTTTGTTATTAAATAATCTTTCTCTTTTATTGGTTTTACCAAAATAGAAAACATCTTGCATCTATTGGCTCCAATCACATCTGTCATAATTTGATCTCCTACCACAGCAATATTTTCTTCATCCAATTCCAATATTTTTTTTGCTCTTTTAAACCCTGATTTGAATGGTTTTTTTGCAAAATATATAAATGGAATATCTAACTTATTTGCAACTTCTTTTACTTTATCAACTTTGTTACTGTTAGATAATATGCAAAATTTAATCCCAATTAATTTTAGCTTTTCTATCCATTCCTCAACACCATCTAGCATTTTTTTATCAAAATCTATTAGTGTATTGTCAACGTCTAATATAATTCCCTTTATTTGATTTTTATTTAATAGCTCTATATCAATTTCTTTTACACTATTTAAATATTCTTTTGGATATAGCATTTTTCCTCCTAATGAATGTATTATTCCAATATTATAATCATTTATAATATTATCAATATGTGTATTGAATGTCAAGAAATTTCTTGTTCTATACAAAATAAAAAAAAGATACATGTATAAAAATGTATCTTTATAAAATATTATTTATTTTTTGAAAATATACTGAATATCTTTCCAACTACATGTACAATTTCTGTTGATTTGTCTTGTGCAAATTTCTTACCTAAAGCTTTTCCTCCAACAGTAATTGAAGCAACTATTGCACTCATAAAAAATTGTAAGTTAAATTCCATACCATATTTAGCGGTTATTTTTGTTGTAATTATAGCACTTATAGCTCCTGAAAGTACACCGCAGATATCTCCTATAACATCAGCACAAATATTAGCTACCTTTGCGGAATTACGAATTAGGAAAATAGAAGATTTTGAACCTTTTACTTTTTTAGTAGCTTTGGCATGAAATTCATTTTCATCTGCTACAGTAATTGCAACACCTACAATATCAAATATAACTCCTATTAATATAACTACTACTAATACTATAATTGCAGGTAATATATCTAAATTATTTAAAGCATTTGTTGATATAAATGAAAATATAATTGATAGTATAAACGTTGTAATAAATATTGTTATAAACCATTTCAGGCTATCATTCTTCATTTTAATTTTCTCTCCCATGTATTTATATAAAGTAGTGGTAGAAATATAAGTAAATTTTACGGTTTAGGTCTGGTCGAATTTCTCTATTTTGTACTAAACATTACTATTTAGCTGTTTCCATTTAACAAAATATCTTTATATTTCAAAAGATACCAGATTGCCACTTAAATCCGCACCTTAATCCCTATACTTCTATGCTTTTTTCAAGCAAACATTCTAGAAGTTTTCCTTAATATATTGGTTCTATTACTAGTTTTTTTTGCAAAAGAAATTTCATAACTAGATAAAATAAAATGTATGGCCATAACATTTCAATTTATGTAACGTTAATCCCAATACTTTCACTCAAAACAGGCTACTCTATGTTTCGTGTCTTGGCACTATACATAGGTTTAACTTAAAAAATATATACTCTATTTAAGCCTCCGCGAAAACAGGGTCGATATATGTATGCCGTTACATACTGCCCTATTTTCTTTACTCCCTGAATGCACACATAACTGGGCGTTTTGCGCACGAACAAGAAACTTCAACGATGTGCCCTTTAGTGGATTTTTAGCCCCACCCTCATAATAGATAATATAACTAGAATAATGCACCACTGTCCTATATTATAACATATTTGTTTATTTTTGGCAAATTGCTATCTCTCTTCCTCATCTTTTTTTCTTACACTTTTCAAAATTTCTTCATAATTATATGGATCTTTTACTAACTGTATTAGTTGTTCACTTGTAACTCCATTAACCCCTGAATTCTTATATGTTTTTCTATTGTAATTTTCTAATTGCTGTAATCCAACTTTCGGTGTTATTTTTTGATACGGAGTATATATTGTTGGCCTTATTATAACATTCTTTTCTTTTAAAAACTTTAATGTTCGTATAATACTCTCCTCATCCTGATTTGGCATTCCCAGCATTATACAGCCTTTAACTCTAATTCCTGCACTTTGTATTCCATCAATCGCTCTTGATACCTCTTGTACTTTAAATCCTTTTGTATGTATTAATTCTTCATTATTTAAACTTTCTATACCTAGTGATATTTGTCTGCAACCTGCCTCATACATTTCTTTTAACATTTTAGTATCTCTTACCAGGTCAATTCTTGTAGCACATTCCCATGTAATATCAGGATATTCTTCTCTCATTAATTTACAAAAATGTTTAACATATTCTTTATCTAATGTAAAATTTGCTGCCCATATTTTTATATGTTTATATTTCTTTTCTATTTGTTTTAGTGCTTCTCTTAAATTATCTATACTTCTTCGTCTTTCTTTTCTTCCTTCTGTAAGTTGTATTAGGCAATGAGGACATCCATAAGGGCACCCTCTACTTATATTTAAAACAAATCTATTTTTTTCTTTCAATTTGTCATACTCATCTACTGGTACAAATTCTTGTTTTGATACTCCCCAATTATTTGGTGATATATACTGTCCACTCTCCGTTTCTACCAATTTTCCATCTCTTATAAGATTAGCTCCACGTATGGATTTTTGTAGTTCAAATGTATCTTTTCCAGCGTCATAATTCTGTAAAAATGTTCTAATGCAAACCTCTGGATCACCATTTTTAAATATTGCATCAAATTTAGAATTTAAAAACATCTCCGGTAATCTTATAGGAATTGAGCCATATCCCATTATAGGTATGCCATATTTTTCCTTTATTTTTTCACACAAAGAAAACGCATTTTCTGCATTTTCATAATTTACTTGCATTACAACTTTCTGTATGTTATTTGATTTTATCAGATCAAAAACATCTTCATTTTGTACATCACAATCTATGGTAACCAATTGGTCTTTAAAAAATTTATTTAAATAATCAACACATTCTCCATATTGAGTATAATGGTAATTTATATGTACTACATCTTTAGATTTTGGCCACATTATTAAATATTTATCCACTACTTTTTATTATCTCCTATTCTCTTTAATAAATTACAAAAACACTCCCTGCATAAATTTTCTAAATCAGCATAATCATTTGAAATAATTTTTATTATTCTATTAGCTTCACTATATGCTCTATCGTATTGAACTTTAGTTATAATTTTATCATCTAATGCTTTTTTTAATTCATCCTCATCAAGTAAAAAGATTTCTCCGTCAGGTAATAATACTATATCTAGAAATATATCATAAAAACATGAATTTTCATAATCATTGATCACGTTTTTCTCTGTTATGTCAATATAGTATTGTACTATTTCTTTTTTTTCATTATACATTGCTGTAATCCAATAGTTTTTATTTTCAAAACCAATTTGTAGCCAAAAGAATCCATCATCAACAATCTTTATTTTATTATTGTTATATATTTTAATTCCCGGCTCCTTTACCTTTTTTACGCTAATTAGACTTGCTATTCCCTTTAAATTTTTATGTTCTATATTTTCAAATGCATCGGTTCTTTCAATAACTCTCTTCCAGCCTTTTTTTGAAATATACTTTTTCTCTATTTCCATATATTCTTACTACCTTCTTTATATTTTACCATATTTATATTACCACGATTTAGTACATATTACAAGTAGACTATACATAAAATAAAAAAGCGGAATATCTATTCCGCTTCCAAATAATAAGTATTTATCTATTACCACATCCACAGTTTGTAAAAAGTATTAAAAATATTAATATAAAGAATAATATACTATTATCTCCACATCCGCATCCATTTCTTCCAAATAAATTGCTTAAGAAACCTCCATTATTGTCACAACCACAGCCTCTAACTTCTTCTTGCATAATTTCAACTCCTTTCATATTTTCCTATACCATATTAGTATGCAAATTATCTAATTTGTGTTACAATTAAGATAGTTGTTTTAACAAAATAAATTAGTTTTATAGTTATTGGTAGATAAAAGGAAGGAATTAATATATATGACAAGAAAAATAGAATTATTATCTCCTGTTGGAGATTTTGAATGTTTAAAAGCAGCTGTTCAAAATGGTGCAGACAGTGTATATTTTGGAGCAAGTCTTTTTAATGCTAGAGCATCTGCTAAAAACTTTGATTTAAATGGTTTAAAAGATGTAATTAATTATTGTACTATAAGAAATGTAAAAACTCACTTAACACTAAATATTCTTATAAAAGATGGCGAGTTTGAGGATGCCGTAAACCTAGCCTTAAAAGCATATGAATTTGGTGTTGATGCACTTATTGTTCAAGACTTAGGTCTGGCCCAATATCTTATTGATCATTTCCCAGACTTGCCTATTCATGCTAGTACCCAAATGAGCATTCATAATTTAGAAGGCGTAAAAGAAGTAGAAAAATTAGGCTTTAAAAGAGCAGTTCTTGCCAGAGAATTATCACTTCCAGAAATAGAATATATATGTGCTAATTCTAATATAGAAATAGAAACCTTTATACATGGTGCTTTATGTATATGCTATTCCGGACAATGTTTATTGTCTAGTAACATTGGTGGACGTTCAGGAAATCGTGGTAAGTGTGCGCAGCCATGTAGGCTTCCATATAGTCTTATTAAACAGTCTCCAACTGACTCAGAGAATGAAAAAATAGTGGACAAAGGGCATCTATTAAGTACCAGAGATCTATGCGGTTTAGAATTTTTACCAAACTTAATAAATAGTGGAGTTTGTTGCTTTAAAATTGAAGGTAGACTAAAAAATCCCGAATATGTTGCAACGGTTACTAAAATATATCGTAAATATATTGATATGGTTCTAAATAATCAAGACTACATAATTGATCCTTCTGACAAAAAAGATCTACTTCAAGTTTTCAATCGTGGTGAATTTTCTACAGGACATCTATCACCTGACTCAAATAAAAAATTAGTATTTAAGGATAGCCCTAGTAACCAAGGAATTTATTTAGGCAATGTATCAAATTACAATCAAAATAAAGGTCATATTAATTTACTATTAAAAGATACTCTATCAATTGGAGATACAATTCGTTTTGAAAAAGAAGATTCACTATACACTGTTTCTGAACTTATGAAAGGAAATCAAAACTTTAACTTTTTACCTGCTGGTGAAAAAGTTACAATAGGTAGAATGAAAGGCAATATTGCAGTTGGTAATAAAATCTATAAAATAAGTAGCAAGGAACTATCTGAAAAAGCAAAGAAGAGTTACGAGAATTGTGAAAATAGAAAAATTGCTCTTGATTGTTTTATTACTATAAAAAAAGATGTACCTATTAGTATGGAAATACGTCCACATAGCACATTAGAATCAGATAATTACAAAGGCATAAAAATCAATGTCCAATCAGATATAATCCCAGAAGCAGCTTTGAAAACTCCTATTAATGTTGAACGTGTTATTAAGCAGATTTCTAAAACAAATAATACCCCTTATACTTTTGAAAATATTAAAGTTTATTTAGATGATGGTTTATATCTTCCAAGTATCAGTGCTTTAAATGAGCTTCGCAGAACAGCCTTAAGTAAATTAGAGGAATCTGTTATAAATAAAAAAAGTAAAAAAGTTATATCAGAAGCAATATCATTCCCCAATCCATTAGAAGAAAAAGAAAAAGCTCATCCTAAAATCTCTTTATTTCTACGTTCTCTTAGCACTAGAGAAAATTATGAAAATTTAGACTTTTCTAAAATTGATAGAGTCTATCTTCCTCTAATACTATTTACTAAAAAAGAATTTTATGATATTACTAATTACTTTTCAACACATACAAATTTATACATTTATCTGCCAACAATCATAAAATCAAACTACAAAAATTTAATATTAAACTCTCTAGAAGATATTTTAGATAAATATAAAATAAAAGGATTCGTTATTTCAAACATTGCAGATTTTGAATTGTTAAAAAATTATAGAAATAAATATGAATTTGTTGGAAATTACTCTCTAAATGCATTTAACCGTTTTTCAATAGACAGTTATTCAAAACTTGGATTATCTACTTGTACAATATCGCGTGAATTAAATAAAGAAGACTTAAAAGAAATTCTACCTGCATCTATTGATACAGAATTAATAGTATATGGTAATTTACCAGTTATGGCAATTAATTACTGTTTACTAGGAAAAGCCAATAAATGCTACCCTAATTGTGGAACAGATTGTATGGCAAATAATATATTTTATTTAAAGGATAGACTAGGTTTAAAATTTCAAGTTATTCCAGATCCAGTACAAACTGTAACTTTAATTTGTAATAGTAAAACACTCTCTATCTCTACAAAAGACATTAATATTAATCGTGTTCGTATAGATATAATAAATGAAGATATTGATGAAATTAACCATATAATTGAAGTAACTTATAATCGAGAAAGATTAGAAGGAAGTCAATTCACAAATGGTAATTTAAATAAGGAAGTATAACAAAAATACAGCTAATCATTAATGATTAGCTGTTAATTTTATAATTAAGTCCATATTATCATCTTTTGCTGCTTTATTTCTTCTTGTTGCACCACATTTTTTACACTTAAAAATAATAACATATCCCTTTTTATTATCTATCTCCACTCCTACTGGTTCTAGTAATCCATGACAACTTTCTTCTCTATCCCCTGGATTAATATCTACATGTTTTGAATACAAGCAGTGTGGACAATGGTTTCTACATGAATAGCCTAATTTTTCTACCTTTTTTCCACAATTTTCACACACAAATTCTTCATCAATTTCTGTAAACTTTCTTCCCATCTTATCTCCTTTATACTTCAAAAATACTTCCACCAATAAATTCTCTTAATAGTGAATTTTTAGGAACAAATTCATCTCCTATATCCTCAAAATATTTTAAGAATTCATATAGGCTTTTGGCTTCTGAATATTCTGGATGCGTATTATCTATTGCTTTCAAAAGTGGCATCGCATATTTTTTTAATACACATATTTCATAAATAAGTGAGGTATTAAACATACTATCTGCTTCTTCTTGAAATGGAAATATATTGTTTCTTTCTCCTCTATTAACTGATTCCCACGTTTGCAATGTATGCAAAGCTTCATATCCTCTGAAATTATAGTCTCTTACTATTCTTCTGATTAATCTTGTATCGGTTGTCGAAATTCTATTGTAGTAATCTATGTTTAAGACAGTCAATGCACTAATGTACACTTTATATTTTTGTTGTCTTGGGATCGCTTCTGTAAGTTTATCGTTTAAGCAATGAATTCCTTCTACTACAAGAACTTCGTTGTCATTTATTTTCATTGTTTCCCCTGTATAATGCTTATGTCCTGTCTTAAAGTCAAATGTAGGAACTTGTATTTCCTCTCCATTTAACAATTTAGTTAAATGTTCATTAAATAACTCCAAATCAATTGCATTTAAACTCTCAAAGTCATATTTTCCATTTTCATCTCTTGGAGTATTTTCTCTCTCCACAAAGTAATTATCGACAGAAATAGTAATTGGTTTTATTCCATTTAATTGTAATTGTATTCCCAACCTTTTAGCAAAAGTTGTTTTTCCTGATGATGATGGTCCTGCAATTAAAACTATTTTTATTCCTTTTCTTTTTACAATTTCATCTGCAATATCTGATATTTTCTTTTCATGTAATGCCTCTGCAAGTAAGATAATATCTTTTTCTTTTCCCTCTTTAATCTTTTTATTTAATTTGTATATTGTATCTATATTAAGTACTTCATGTATATTGTCATAATCTTGTAAAGTTTGCAAAAGTTTTTTTGTTTCCTTATACTCCTGCATAACATTTGGCGTCTTCGCATCTGGATATCTTAGTAAAAATCCGTTATGGTACTTTATGATATCATAATACTTTACATATCCTGTACTAATTGGCATAACACCATAAAAATAGTTATAGTAATCTTCACAAAAATATAATGACACTTCATCTTTATATTTATTATCTAGCTGAAGTATTCCTCTTAACGATTTCTCTTTTTCATAAAATTTTTCAGCCTCTTGTTTTGTCATTTCAACTTTTCTTATTTCTAGGTTTTTATCTATTATTGTTTGCATTCTTTGACGTACATTATTAATTATTTCATCTGTCACTTTCATATTTTCAATTGTGCAATAAATTGAATTTGATAACTGAAAATTAACGGTTAAAAGAGCTTCAGGATACACTTCATTAAAAGCTTTTGACATTACATACAAAATTCCTCTTTGATAAACTCTTCTTCCATCTCTTGTAGTTGAATCAACTGGTTCAACTTTATCGTTTTCACTTATTTCTGTATTTAATGATTTTATCTCATTATTACACTTACATGCTATTACATTCTCATTGTTTAATATATCTATTGCCTTCATTCAATCCTCCTATGTTTATTTTAAGCTATGTCCCTTATATGCCAACTTGTCATGTTTTCCTACGTCCCTATTCTGCCATTTTTTCCTTTATTTTTACTATTTCGTTTAAAGCATCGATTGGAGTAAGTTCATTAATATTAATTTTATCTATTTCGTGTGCTATTTCTGCTAGTTTGTAGTTATATAAATCAAGTTGTCCTGAGGCTACTTGCTTATTTTCTTTTTCTTGCATTTTCTCTCCTAATACGCTTTTTCTTTCTAGTGATCGTAATATTTCATTTGCTCTTTTTGTTACTATTTGCGGTACTCCTGCAAGTTTAGCTACATGTACTCCATAGCTTTCATCTGTTCCTCCTGGCACAATCTTTCTCAAAAAGATTACATCTTCTCCTTTTTCTTTAACTGCTATAGAATAGTTTTTTACTCCTTCTAGTTTTTCTTCTAGTTTTGTAAGTTCATGATAGTGTGTTGCAAATAAAGTTTTAGCCCCGCATTTTTCGCTATCTGATATATACTCTGCAACTGCCCACGCAATTGATAATCCATCATATGTTGAGGTTCCTCTTCCTATTTCGTCCAATATTACTAAACTATTACTTGTTGCTTCTTTTAAGATTGTTGCAACTTCCATCATTTCGACCATAAATGTACTTTGCCCCATACTCAAATCATCTGATGCTCCAACCCTAGTAAATATTTTATCAACAACTCCAATTTCTGCATAAGATGCTGGAACAAAACTTCCGCACTTGAGCCATTAATGTAATTAACGCTACCTGACGCATATATGTTGACTTTCCTGCCATGTTTGGGCCTGTGATAATAGATAATCTATTATCATTTTTATCTAAATATGTATCATTTTGCACAAAACTTCCACTTGGAAGTATCTTTTCTATTACCGGATGTCTTCCATCTTTAATATCTATAACTCCACTATCATTAACAGTTGGCCTTACATAATTTTGATCCTCTGCAACAATAGCAAAAGAGCATAAAACATCTAGTGTTGATATGATACTAGCTGATCTTTGAATTCTCTGAATTTCAGCTTCTATTTTATCACGAACTTCAACAAATACGTTATATTCAAGATTTATAACCTTTTCTTCTGCACCCAAGATTTGATTTTCTAAGTTTTTTAATTCTTCTGTAATATATCTTTCTCCATTTGTTAGTGTCTGTTTTCTAATATATCTATCTGGAACTTGAGATATATTTGATTTTGTAACTTCAATATAGTATCCAAATACTTTATTAAATCCAACCTTTAATCCCTTAATTCCTGTCTTTTCCTTTTCTTCTTGTTCTAATTGAATTATCCAATTTTTTCCTTGAGTCGTCGCTGTTTTTAATTTATCTATCTCCTCATTATACCCAAGTTTTATAATTCCGCCTTCTTTCACACTGATTGGTGGTTCATCTATAATTGTTTTTTCAATTAGCTCAAACACATCTGTTAACTCATCTAAATTTTCATATAACGTTTTTAATAAATCAGATTTAGTATTTGATAATATTTTTTTAATTTCTGGTAATTGATTTATTGAATTCTTTAAAGATACAAGTTCTCTTGCGTTTACACTTCCGTAAGAAATTTTTCCTGCCAGTCTTTCAATGTCATAAATCTTCTTTAAAGCATCTATAATATCTCCTCTAAGAATTATATTTTCCTTTAGTTCTTGTACTGCATTTAATCTTTTATTGATTTGTGCAACATCAATTAAAGGATCACTTAGCCATCTTCTTAAAAGTCTTCCACCCATAGCTGTAGCAGTTTTGTCTAATACCCATAATAGAGTACCTTTTTTACTTTTATCTCTTAATTTTTCTGTAATCTCTAAATTTCTTCTAGCATTAATATCAAGTGACATGTATTTTGTAGTATTATAAATAATCAATTTATTTATATGGTCCAAGCTATTTTTCTGTGTATCTAACAAATATTTTAATAACGCATTAGTAGCAGCTGTACAAAGCATTTTATCTGATATGGTTTGTATTTCTTTTTCACTATCATCTATCAAGTGATACTTCATATCTATAGTATTGTTATCTGCAGAAAATTCGTCTTCTTCCAATCTAGTAATGTATATATCAAATCTCTCTTTTATTATATCTATTTCAGCTTTGCACTCGAACATCATAGGGTTAACAACAATTTCTGCTGGTGAATATCTAGAAATTTCATCTAGCAACATTGCAAAATTATTTTTATCTTTTATCTGAGTTGTTCTAAAATCACCTGTTGAAATATCGCAAACAGTAACACCATAAAATATACCGCTTTTATATATACTCATAATATAATTGTTTTTCTTCTCTTCTAGCAAATTTGATTCCATTACAGTTCCTGGAGTTACAACTCTTATAACATCTCTTTTTACAATTCCTTTTGCAAGTTTTGGATCTTCTAGTTGTTCACATATTGCAACTTTATACCCTTTAGAAATTAATTTAGATATGTAGTTTTCTGCAGCATGATAAGGAATTCCACACATTGGTGCTCTTTCTTCTTGTCCACAATCTTTTCCAGTTAAGGTAAGTTCTAGCTCTCTAGATACATTAATTGCATCATCAAAGAACATTTCATAGAAATCACCCAATCTATAGAATAAAATACAATCTTTATATTTACTTTTTGTTTCCAAATAATGTTGCATCATCGGTGAAAATTCTGCCATATTTTTTACCTTCCTTCATCTTCTAACTCTGGTCTTTTAGTTTTTTTATTTTCCTCTTTAACTTCTTCTTTTGGTTGTTCTTTATTTGCTTTCTTATGTTCCTCTTCAATCTCTAATTTATATAATTCATACATTAATTTATAAAGTCTATCTCTATCTCCATATCCCATAGTTTTTGCAGCTTGTGTTTTATCCATTGTCTCACATAACTTATTGAATCTTGATTCTATTGCTAATAATTCCCTTTTTCTTCTGTCATTCACTCCACCTTTAATTACTGCTCTAAGTTCCAATTCAGAAACTTTTCTATCTAACTCTACTCCATTGTTTCTTCCATGTTTCCTGTTATCAGCAACTTCTCTATACATCTCACGTAATTCTTTATTTTCAAGATCATTAATTCTTCTATTAATAGTTCTTCTTGAAACCCCAAATTTTTGTGCAGTTTCATCAGCTGTACAACCATTTTTCAACATGTATATTACTAGAGCTTCAAAATCAATATGGTCAATTCCTTTTTGTTTATATGGTAATACATCTACATACTCATCATATAACTCAGGATCAGTAGCAGATAGTTCTTGAATCCTATTATCCAAAGTTCTTGGATCTGTCTCTAATTCTTTTGCAAGTTTAACTTTTGTAATCTCTCCATTTATTAATCTTCTAATTGCTTGTTTAAATTCATCTTTACTAATATTTTTCATTATACTCTTTCTCCTTTTAAGTACCACATATGTTCTGAAACAATTTTTACATTTATACTAGTACCTATCAAATCAGCCTTTCCTTCAAGAACAACAACTTTATTTGAATCAGTTCTTCCTGTTAACATGTTTTCGTTATTTTTGCTATACCCCTCAACTAATATTCTTTGTACTGTATTTATATATTTCTCATTATTTTTTTGAATACCATCTTCATATAACTTTTTTAATCGTTCAAAACGTTTGTGTTTAATTTCTTCTGGAATTTGATTTTCTATTTTATCAGCTGGTGTACCTACTCTTCTTGAATAAATGAACATAAAGATTTGTTCAAAATTAACCTTTCTTACTACATCTAATGTATCTTCAAAATCATCTTCTGTTTCTTCTGGGAATCCAACTATTATATCTGTAGAAAATTTAACATTTGGTATTCTTTTTCTCATTTTCTCCACTAATTCTAAGTATTGCTCTTTAGTATATTTTCTATTCATTCTTTTTAAAACATTTGAACTGCCAGATTGAAGTGGTAAATGAACTAGTTTACTTACTCTATCACAATCAGCAATAGCATCAATTACATCATCTGTAAAATCCTTTGGATGTGGAGATACAAAACGTATTTTCTCAATTCCATCTATTTGGCTTACTGCTCTTAAAAGTTTTGCAAATGAATTGATCTCATTTTTCTCTTGTATAATGCCTTCTTTCCTAGCTTTTCTATTTTCTTCTACCATATATGAATTTACATTTTGTCCAAGAAGTGTAATTTCTTTATATCCTTTATTTGCAAGGTTTTGTACTTCTTCTAAAATGTCTTTAGCATTTCTACTTCTTTCCCTACCACGTACATATGGAACAATGCAGTAAGTACAAAAATTATTGCATCCATTCATGATAGTAACAGAGGCTTTAATATTATCATTTCTTTTAATTGGTAATCCCTCTATAATTTCTCCGTCGATATCCACAATATCAGCAATTTTTTTATTTTCCATAACTGCATTATATAAATCTTGTGGAAATTTATGTATTGTATGAGTTCCAAAAATTACATCATATTGATAGCTTCTTCTTATTTTTTCTACTATATGATCTTCTTGCATCATGCATCCGCCAATAGCTATAATAGTACCTTTTTCTTCTCTTAACTTTTTAACTTCTCCTAATTTACCAAATAACTTTTCTTCTGCATTTTCTCTTACACAACATGTATTAAAAATAACTAAGTCAGCATCTTTTAACTCATCTGTTTTTTTATAACTCATCTCTTCTAACATACCACATAATTTTTCAGAATCATTTTCATTTAGCTGACACCCCATTGTAAGTATATAATATTTTAAATTTTTATCTTTATTTATTTCTTTTACTTTATCTATATATTTTAACTGTTCTGTTATATCTATCTTTTCCAAGCCAATTCCTCCTATTTTTTACATTATATATTTTATACTAAAAATCGCGTTTTTTCAACACTTTTTATATTATTATACCTATTTTTGACCACTTAAAAAGACCATTTATTTTGTCTAAATGGCCCTTTATATTTAAAATCTATCTTTATTTCAAAAAATATTATAGCTCTTCTATTTCTTCTTTAGTTAGTCCTGTATATTTTATAATTTTTTCTATATCAACATTATCTTCTTTCAATTTTGGGGCTAACATTCTTTTTTCTTGCTCTATTCCTTTTTTTAACCCTTTTGCCATTCCTTTATCAAATTCAGCTTCTTCTATTCCTTGTCTTTCAAATATGTACTTTTCTCTTAAATGTGCTAAATATTGTTCATGTTCATCTTCACTTATTTCATCTAATACTTCTTTGGCTTTTTTTATTGATTCATCAGCATTTTCCATATTCAGGTCCTCCGAATTACTAATAAATTTTACCCAAGTATCTAATAAAGTATTTACTGAATACATATTTATCTTCGGCATCTCTATTATATAAAACTCCAATACCTCTGTCAATATTATTTTGCCATATGTCTCTACATTGTTTACCTTTGCTCTTATATCCAGTATTCCTAATTTATCGTCATATAAGTCTCTTTCTAATATTGTATTACAATTTAAGTTTACCTCTGTAACTTCTTCTTTTAGTATGGCATTTAATAACCCTTTGGTTATTTCTTCATTGCCAGTATAGCCAAACACTCTCTTAAATGTATAGTCATTTTTTAGTTTTAATAATTCTATACAACCACCTTCTTCACTTGCTTTTTCTTTGACTTTTTATTTTTCCTTGATTTTTTTATTTTTCTTTCATTTTGGAAATTTTAGACAGAATCGTCTTTAAGATTTAATAGATTTTAAATAACTAGTTGTATAATATCATAATTTACATTTTATGGCAATACGCAAATAAAAATATAGTGCATAAACAGTGTGTAAGTTTAAAATATGAAAACTTTGCGCTGTTCATGCACTACATAATATATTATTTTTATTTGCAAAATCTGTGCTTTCCTATTGTAACCGTCATTGGTCTAGACCATATCCACTTGTTTGTTGCTGTATTTGGATTAAAGTAATATATTGCACCATATGAAGGATCCCACCCGTTTAAAGCATCCTGTGCTGCTTTTCTTGCTGTACTATTTGGTGTTAAATTTATTTGTCCATCACTTACAACATCAAAAGCACCTTTTTGATAAATTACTCCAGAGACGGTATTTGGAAACGAACTGCTCTTAACTCTATTTAAAACAACTGCTGCTACAGCTACTTGTCCAGAATATGGTTCTCCCCTAGCTTCTCCATATACCAATCTACTAAGCAAATTCAAATCGCTGGAATTTGTAGAAGAACTTGAAGAACTACTAGAAGATGAACTACTATATATTCCCATTGCTTCTAATGTCTTCTTCCCTGCTATTCCGATCTACAGTTAGCCTATTTTTCTTTTGAAAAAGTTTCACCGCAGCAAGTGTTCCACTTCCATAAATTCCATCTACATTTCCTTTGTAATATCCCCATCTTTTTAATTTAGTTTGTATAGTTCTTACCTCTTGTCCTCTCGAACCATATTTAGATAACGCATCCACAGTATTGTTTCTAAAAAATACATTATACGATATAAATAGAGTTCCTACTATACATATCATAATAAGGGCCTTTAAATTATTTCTTATATTTATTCCTATTTTTTTCAAAATAAAAACACCACTTTCTTTAAAATAAACTTTTAGTATAAACTTAAGAATATTTTATCCAAAAATGGTATTTTTATACGATTGATATTTTATGACACATTAAAAAATATTAAAAAAAATTAAAAAATTCCAACGATATTTTCATCTTTATCTATATCTATTTTTTCAGCTGCCGGAACTCTTGGAAGTCCTGGCATAGTCATTATCTTTCCTGTCATAACAACAATAAATTCTGCTCCAGCTTTAAGCTTAACATCTTGTACATGAATTTGAAAAGGCTCTTCACAAGCTAAATTCTTTGGATCATCTGAAAGCGAATATTGAGTTTTAGCAATACAAATAGGTAAATTTGAATATCCCATTTTTTCAATTTGATTTATTTTACTATTTGCTTCTTCTGAATATATTACATCTGATGCTCCATAAATTTTAGTTGCTATAACCTTTATTTTACTCTTTACATCATTATCTAATTGATATGCATATTTCAACTGGCTTTCTCTATCAGCTAAGTCAACTACCTTCTTAGCCAAATCTGTAGCACCTTCTCCGCCTTTTTCCCAACTTTCCACTAGACTTAGTTCTACATCATATTCTTTAAGTTTAGCTTGTAAAAAATCAATTTCTTTTTGTGTATCATGTATGTATTTATTTATTGCAACAACCACATTTAATCCATATACTCTTTTCAAATTATCTACATGTTTTAATAAATTATGTATTCCTTTTTCTAAAGCTTCTATATTTTCTGTTGTTATATCTTCTTTTGGCATTCCTCCATGATACTTTAAAGCTTTTATTGTTGCTACACAAACAACGGCATCTGGTTTTACTTGCGCTTTTCTACATTTTATATCTAAAAATTTTTCAGCTCCTAAATCAGCACCAAAACCTGCTTCTGTAATTGTATAATCTGCTAATTTCATTGCTAATTTTGTTGCTATAATACTATTACAGCCATGTGCAATATTAGCAAAAGGTCCTCCATGTACAATTGCAGGAGTATGTTCTAATGTTTGTACTAAGTTTGGATTAATAGCATCTTTTAAAAGCACTGTTAAAGCTCCATCTGCTTTTAAATCTCTTGCTGTAATTGGTTCATTATTTTTTGTATTTCCTACTATAATATTACCAATTCTTCTTTTTAAATCATCTATATCTGTTGCTAAACAAAATATTGCCATGATTTCAGATGCAACAGTTATATCAAAGCCATCCTCTCTTGGTACAATATTTTTTTCTCCAGAAAGACCAGTTTCAACTTTTCTAAGTTGTCTATCATTTAGATCAACACATCTTTTCCATATAACTCTCTCAAACCCTAATTCATTTCCAAAATATATATGATTATCTATCATTGCTGATAATAAATTATTAGCAGAAGTAATTGCATGTATATCTCCTGTAAAATGTAAATTTATATCTTCCATTGGAGCTATTTGTGAATGACCACCACCTGTTGCGCCACCTTTTATTCCAAATACAGGTCCAAGTGATGGCTCTCTTAATGCAAGAATAGATTCCTTTCCTATCCTTTTTAATCCATCAGCCAATCCTATTGCTACAGTGGTTTTTCCCTCTCCTAAAGGAGTTGGATTAATAGCTGTTATTAATATTAATTTTCCGTCCTTTTTATCTTTTAGCTTCTTGTATGTATTTAATGATATTTTAGCCTTATATTTCCCATAAAGTTCTACATCATCTTCTTCAATATTCATTCTTTTTGCTACTTCTAAAATCTTATCTAACTTTGTATTTCTTGCAATTTCAATATCTCCCATAAAGCCTCCTTTATTTTATACATATTTCTATAATAATTAATCATACATTTATTTTTATTTATAACTTACTGTCGGATTTTCAATCCTCCAAACTGCGCGTTATTGCATAAAAATAAATGTATGATTAATGTATAGTATAGTCAATACACGAGTATTAATATATATTAGTGTATAATAAATGCATTATCAAAACATTATAGATATTGGATTAATGTATATGTATATAATCAAATTAAATTTTATCCAAAAATAAATCCTACGATAATTCCAATAACAGCACCTACAATAACTTGAATAGGCGTATGTCCTAATACTTCTTGTAATTTTTCATTTACTTCTACTCCAGAAAGTCCTGGTGTTTGAACTATTTTATTTAAAAGTTTAGCTTGTTTTCCTGCAGCCCTTCTAACTCCAGCTGCATCATACATAACTATAAATGAAAAAATTACAGCTAAAGCAAACATAGGAGAATTAGCTCCCTGAGATAGACCAATCATTGTAGTTAGCGAAGTTACAACTGCCGAATGAGAACTTGGCATACCTCCCGCTCCTAATATCCTTTTAAAATTAAATTTTTTAGTTGTTACTAAATCATATAACAATTTAAATAATTGTATAAAAAACCATACTCCAAATGGCACAACTATGTATTTGTATTCTGTTATAATCCCCATCATTTTCTTTTATTCCTCTTCTTGTACAAAATTTTTTTCTACCATTTCACCATTGTTGTCTTTTATTAACATGGTAATCTTTTTTTCTGCTCTTTCAAGCATCTCACTACACTCTTTGGAAATTTTCATTCCCTCTTCAAATTTCTTAACTGATGCATCTAAATCTAGATCTCCTTTTTCAAGTTCACCTGCTATCTGCTCTAATTGTTTCATATTATCTTCAAAATTCACATTTTCACTCATTAAAATTAACTCCAATCTTTTAATAGTATACTATAATTATACTCATGTATATGAATTATTTATTCTTTTCTATTGTTTTGTTACTGTCCCTTTTTCAACATCCACTACGAAGAAAGCCAATGTTTTTGTACTTCCTTTGTCATTTACAGAAACAATATATCTACCCTGGCTGTCAATACTCATATTTGAAAAGTACACTCCATTTGTATCTCCCCATTGTTTTTTTACAAGTTCTATTGCTTTTTGTTCCTTGCTAGTTACACTCTCTGTTGATGAACTTTGATTTATTTTATTTTGTTCAACTGTATCATTTTGGCCTATCTCATTTACATTATTTCCTTCATTTTTTATATCAATTTCCACATTTTCATTCTCTGTTACATTATCAAATAATTCATTAATTATATTATCTAACCCTGTATTTTCATCTGCAAAATTTGTATTATCTGTTTTTGTATCTGCTGGTTTCTTTTTTACTAAGTCATAAACTAGCCATATTATTCCAAATAAAATTAACACAATTACAATTATAAATATTACTTTTTTTGCTGAATTATTCATATCGTTTCCTCCTCTAAATTATTTTAGCTTTTGCATTTCCATCATAAAAACGTATATTAATCTCGTCATCTTTTTTAAGTTCATTAGCTGATTTTACAACTTTGCCATTTACTTGAGTTATAGAATATCCCCTTATTAATGTTTTCAAAGGACTTAATGCATCCAATTTTTCTATCAAATTTACAGCATTATTCTTTTTCTCTTTATATATTGTCAATATACTATTTTGCATAGACTTAACTTTCATATCAATTAATATGTATTTCTCATTAATCTTTTGTAGTGGATCTTTAAATGCTCTACTATTCATGCACTTTTCATATCTTAATCTCATTAATTCAACTTTCTTTTTTAAAGCTAATTGATATCTATTATTATATGTTTGTAATTTTAGTATAATATCCGATATGTTTGGAACTGCAAGTTCCGCTGCTGCCGATGGTGTTGGTGCTCTTAAATCTGCCACAAAATCCGCAATAGTAAAGTCAGTTTCATGTCCTACTGCTGAAATTACTGGTAGTTCTGAATTATAAATTGCTCTTGCTACAATTTCTTCATTAAAAGGCCATAGATCTTCTAAAGATCCTCCCCCTCTTGCCACAATAATTAAATCTGCCATATTTTTTTCATTCATAATTCTAATAGCTTCTGCTATTTTCTCAGCAGCTCCCTCTCCTTGAACTGGAACAGGAAGTAATTTTATATATACATTTGGATTTCTTCTTGTTGACACATTAATAATATCTCTTATAACTGCACCGGTATTTGAAGTAAGCACTCCTATGCATTTAGGCATTGCAGGTATTTTCTTTTTGTGTTCTACACTAAATAGTCCCTCTTTTTCAAGCTTGGCTTTTAGTTCCTCGTACGCTGTATATAAGCTTCCCATACCATCTTCCTGCATTGCTTTACAATAAATTTGATACACTCCATCTCTTTCAAATACAGATACTGTACCAAACACAATTACCTTCATTCCATCTCTTGGCATAAACTTTAAATTAACGGCTGAACTTTTAAACATAATGCATTTTATTAGTGAATTTTCATCTTTTAATGTAAAATACATATGTCCTGTATAATGATTTTTAAAATTTGATATTTCGCCTTTAACTAGCACATTATTTAGATTTTCATCTTGATCTATTCTCTCTTTAATATATCTATTTAAATCTGTTACACTAACCGCGTTATATTTCATTTATTTATCATTAGCTCCTATTCTATATTGTTGTTCTTTACAACACTAGCCAAAATTCCATTAACAAATGATGAAGCACTATCATCTCCATATTTTTTTGCTAACTCAACTGCTTCATTTATTACAACTTTATATGGTATTTTTTTATATAAAATTTCATATATTGCAAGTTTTAATATAGCAACATTAATTTTTGATAATCTGCTAATTTCCCATTTCTCTGATAATTCCTTATTTATTTGATCTAATATTTCTTCTTTATGATCTTCTATACCATATATTACATCTTGTACATATTCTTTTACTTTATTTTCTTCAATACCATTATTCTCTAAGAATAAATTGATTTGTTCTTCATACTCATCTCTACTTATTTTTTGAATTTCTAGACTATATATTAATTCAAATGCTACTTTTCTAGTTTCTGATCGATTCATCATTGACAACCTTTCCCTTATTTCAAACAATTATAGCTTATCTATAAAATTTTTTAATTTTTCTTTAACTTCAAATTTATTGTGTTGAATATAATTTCCTGCATATCCACACACAAATATCAATATAATTCCAATAATCAATTGATATAATCTTGTAAAAAGTAATATTATTGCTACTATAATTCCAATTATCATGCCTCCATATTGAGACATAAACCTTTTAAATTCTTCCATAGAACTTCTTCCTTTCTACTCTTGAACAATTTCTTTTACAGGTTCTATATTTTTAACTTTAATATTAACCTCTTTTGCTTCTAAATCAGTTGCTTTCTTTATCGCTTCTTTTACCTTTGTTTGTAAATTAGTAGATAATTCTTTTATAACTGCATTTTCCTTTACTATTAGATTAACAAATACTATAACATTATTTTCTTTGTCTACTTCTATTTTTGTTGATGCAACCTCTGCACTGTCAAACCCTTTTATAACTCCTTTAACAATGTTTTCAATTGTCTCTTTTGTAATTAATAATTTTCCTTCAGAGTTTTGCAATAAGATTCCATTTTTATAATCACTTTTCTGTTTATCATTAGAACCAAAGAATATACATATAGTCGCCATTAATATAAATAAAATATTTAGTCCTAATATAACTTTTGATATTACTGGATCTCCAATACCAAGTTTAATAACTTCTGTCATAAAATTTATATCTAACCATCCAAAAATTAATAAACAAAATATAACTGATATTATTAAAATTAGTGTTGAAAATAGTGCTAATGATATTTTTTCTATTAGTTTCATAATTATTTCATCCTTTCTTACAGGGGTAAAAGGACACATAATCTAACTGTGTGTCCTTTTACTAAATTATTCGTTATTCTCTGTTTCTTTTTCGCTTGTTTCTGTATTTGCTTCAGTATTTACACCTTGAACATGAACATTTACTTCAACAACTTTTAAACCTGTCATACCTTCTACAGCTTTTTTTACTCTGTTTTGAATTTCAAAAGCTACATCTGGAATCCTTGCTCCATATTCTACAATGATATTTACATCTATTTTAGTTTCTTTTTCTCCTGCTTCAACTTTAATTCCTTTTGCAAAATTTTTCTTTCCACTAAATACTTCTGAAATTCCTCCTGCAAATCCACCTGCCATTGAAGATACTCCTGGAACTTCTGAAGCAGCAGCTCCTGCTATAACTGCTATAACATCATCAGCAATTTTTATATTTGTATTTTCTAATGTAACTTCTCCTTGACCTTCTAAATTTTCTACATTTTCTGGTTCTCTATTTTCTTCCATAATAAAACCTCCTTAAAATTTTATTTTTCTTATCGTTTGAGTACTTTGTTTCATATATTAGTATACCAATTTATGCTTTTTTTTACAACTATTTTTTATAAATATTGTTGAATATTATTCAAAAACACTCCCTACAATAATTCTATTTCCTCTTAAAAAATCAGATACATTCATCCTCTTTGAATTTTCAGCTTGCACTTCTAAGACTTTAATAACTCCGTCTTTTCCCATTATATATAATCCTTGTTTTTCGTCTGAAAAAAGTACAGTTCCAGGCATTATTTTTCCTATTTTGTACTCATATTCTTTTAAATCCGGGAATAATCCCATAAGTGCTTGCACAGATAATTTATCTACTTTCCAAAATTTTAGTTTCTTATCTCCTAGAAAAGTGTAAGCTCCCATAATAGGATTTAAACCCCTTACTAAATTTTTTATCTGTGCCACGCTATTATTTTCCCAATCAATCTTTGCCATTTCTTTATTTAGCATAGGTGCAAGTGTATATTCCTCGCCTTGTTTTTCTCTTGGAGCCTCTCCCTTTTCCACTAATTCTAATGTTTTTACAAGCAGTTTTCCACCAATTTCAGATAACCTGTTCCACAATTCTCCAGTAGTTTCATCTTCACCTATTGTTACTTTTTCTTTTAGTATCATATCTCCAGTATCCATTCCAATATCCATATACATTGTTGTAATTCCCGTTTCTTTGTCTCCATTTAGTATTGACCATTGAATTGGTGCTGCTCCTCTATATTGCGGAAGTAATGATCCATGAACATTAATACATCCAAGTTTTGGAATATCTAAAATCTCTTTTGGTAAGATTTTTCCATATGCAACAACACATATTACATCTGGATTTAATTGTTTAATTTCATTTATAAATTCCTCATTTTTTCTTACTTTAATAGGTTGGAAAATTTTTAATCCTTTTTCAACTGCAAATTCTTTAACAGGCGAACCTATAAGTTTCATTCCTCTACCTTTTGGTTTATCTATATTTGTAACAACACCTACTATTTCATGTCCCGCTTCGTATACACATTTTAGCGATTCTTGTGCAAAGTCCGGTGTTCCCATAAAAACAACTTTCAACATATTACCTCCGCTTTTCTCTTTAAAGTATTAACTTATTATTACTTATCTTGTTGTGGCTCAACATACTCTAATGTTCCAGGAATCATGTGATCAATAAATAACACACCATCTAAGTGATCTAATTCATGACAAATAGCTTGTGCCAAAAGACCTTTTGCTTTTATTTTCACTTTTTTACCATTTTCATCTAATGCCTCAGCTACAACTTCTTCTGGTCTTATCAATCTTGCGTATTGATTTGGAAAACTTAAGCATCCCTCTTCAACTTCTTGTTCTCCCTTTGTTTTTATAATTACAGGATTAACTAATTTAATTGGTCCTTTTTCGTCATACAAATCAATTACAACTAATCTCTTTAAAATTCCTACTTGAACTGCTGAAAGACCAACTCCATTAAATTTATGCATTGTATCAACCATATCATCTAACAATTCTCTAACCTTGTCATCAATAACTTCTACTTCTCTTGATTTTTTTCTTAAGATCTCGTCTCCATCTTCTCTAATATTTCTTACTGCCATTTTTTCCTCCTTTTTATATCACTTTTATTTAGCACATAATAACATTTCTAATGCGCCATATCATTTGGATTAACATCTATAACAACCTTTGTATCGTGAACTTTCATTGTATTATACTCATTTAGCATATCATTCATTAAATTAATAATGTCATCTTCCAATTTACATTTTACAATAATTCTCCATCTATATTTATTTTTAATTTTATCTATAGGTGCCGAAACTGGAGAGTACAATATCATAGCAAAATTCTCTTTTTTTAATCTCATTTTTAAATAATTATGCAACTTTCTTGACACTTCTGTTAATTCTTTTTCATTACTTGAAGTAATTCCAATTAATATTATATCGCAAAATGGTGGATATTTCAACTGTTTCCTAAGTCCTATCTCTGTTTCGTAAAACAATTCGTAGTCTTGTTTCTTGCTACACTCAACTGCAAAATTATCTGGATTATATGTTTGTATTATAACCCTTCCTTCATCTTGTTCTCTACCTGCTCTACCCGCTACCTGTGTTAATAATTGAAATGTTCTCTCATTTGCTCTAAAATCATCAATATTTAAACTCCCATCTGCTGCAATAACCCCAACTAAAGTTACATTTGGAAAATGATGCCCTTTTACAACCATTTGAGTTCCTATTAGAATATCGATATTATCTTGTTTAAATCTGTTTAAAATCTGTTCATGCGAATTTTTCTTGGTTACTGTATCCACATCCATTCTTATAGTACTTGCATTTGGGAATAACTCATTTATTTGTTTTTCCAACTTTTGAGTACCTGTTCCAAAATATCTAATTTGGTCACTTCCACACTCAGGGCAGACTTTTAATGCAGGTATTTCATATCCACAATAATGACATTTTAATCTATTCTTATTTGCGTGATATGTAAGATTTATATTGCAATTTTTGCACTTTGCTGTATATCCACATTCTCTACACATAACAAATGTAGAAAATCCCCTTCTATTCAAAAACAGAATAGTCTGTTTCTTATTCTCTAAGTTTCTTTCAATTTCTTGATATAACTTTCTACTGATCATGGATTTATTTCCATTTGCAAGCTCATCTCTTAAGTCAACTATTTGTACATTGGGTAGACTTGCATTGTTAGCTCTTTTTGTTAATTGTAAAAGTACTATTTCTTCCTTTTTGGCTCTATAGTAACTTGCCAAGTCTGGCGTTGCGCTACCAAGTACAAGTGGAATATTCATATCCTTCGCCATATATCTTGCAACTTCTTTTGAATCGTATCTTGGAGTACTCTCTGCTTTATATGAACTATCATGCTCCTCATCAATAATAATTATTCCTAAATTTTGCACAGGTGCAAAAATAGCTGAACGTGCACCAATTATGATTTTTGCCTGTCCATTTTTTATTTTATACCACTGATCATATCTTTCTCCAACGGATAACTTGCTATGTAGTATAGCAACTTTTTCATCTCCAAATCTGGCAATAAACCTATTTACCGTCTGTGGTGTTAAAGAAATTTCTGGTACTAATAAAATGCTTGTTTTTCCTTTCTGTAATACTTTATCTATTAATTGCAAATAAATCTCTGTTTTTCCGTGACCCTGTTACGCCAAAAATTAGAAATTCAGAAAACAACATATCATCCATTGAATCACAAATTATATTATATGCATTTTGTTGTTCATCTGTTAGCTTCAATTTAGAATCTCTATCTATATTTTTATTTTCAAAAGGATTCCTTTCAACTTGTTTTTCTATTATTTCTAAATATCCATTTTTGCATAATGTATATACTACTGACCTTGTTGTATCTGCAAACATTTCTAAGTCAGAAACAAGAACATCTCCATTTTCAATAACAAACCTTAATGTTCGTATCTGTTTGCCAGATTTTATTTTCCCTATTTCAATATCGTTTTCTATCTCATCAATATCTTTTTTTAGTATAACAAAATTTAAATTCTTTTCTTTAACTCTATTAGAAATAATCTTTGAAGTAGTCCCTGGGGGCAACATTAATTTTAAGCAATCAGATATGTTGCAAAAATATCTTCTTGACATCCATTTTGCAAGATTAATTTTTTCCTCATCTAATATACTTTCTTCTTGAATATTAGCAATTTCTTTCACTTCATATTCAGAAGACATCTTTAATCCAATTACAAAGCCATCTTCTAAACTTTTTTTATTTCCAAAAGGAACTAAAACTCTACTACCTACATTAATTTTTTCTTCTAACTCTGTTGGCACTTTATAATCAAATATTCTATTCAATTTTTTTACATTACTTTGTATAATAACTTCTGCAATCATTTTAGAACCTTCTCCACTTTATTTGTATATTAGTATAACAAAAATAAATAAAAATGGCTAGATCTCTAACCATTTTTTATATTCTTCTTCTATTATTTTTGCATTTTCTTCTATAGTATGATTTGTTGTATCTAATACAAAATCATAATTTGACATATCTTCTTTATGTACTCCATATAACCTAAAGAATCTTTCATTTTCTGAATTAAATCTTTTTATCATATCTGCTTTTTGTTCTTCTATAGTTTCAAATTTTTCAGTTTCTTTTCTTTTTTCATCATTAAAAGCCCTTTGAGCCGCAATATCAATATCTACTTTTAAATATATTTTAAAAGAATCTGGTATTGAATACCATCCCAAACGTGCATCTACAATTAGATTGTCATGAGTTTTGGCATACTCTGCTGCACTTTTTTCTATTTGTTCATCTATTTCAGGATGATCTTTTAAGTATTCATTAAATTTTGTAATGTCTAGTCCTTTTTCTTTAGCAAGTTTTCTAACATATTCTCCATTTCTGTAAATTCCATAATTTAGGTTTTTTTGTAATAAATCTGTTATTCTACTTTTACCACTTGCTAAATCTCCTGCAATTGTAATAATATGTTTTTTCACTATTTTACTCCTTTTCAAATACTTTTCCTTCTGCTATCTCATTTGCTGCTATTGTTACTGGAGCTTCTTCATCTGTTTCAATTAAAACTGGATCTCCTTCAGCTATTTCTCTTGCTCTTTTTGCAGTTACACTTACTAATGCAAATCTGTTATCTACTTTTGTTAATAATTCCTTAACGGTTGGTTTTACCATCATTTTTCATTACCCCTTATTTATTAAAATTTATTTGTTTTATATTTTTTATAAAATATAAATTATTTACTCTTCTTCAGATGAAGTAACAATGTTGTCTTCTTTATCTAATCTGCTTGCAACAGTTTCTGGTTGTACCGCAGATAATACAACATGTCCAGAGTCCATAATAATTACAGCTCTTGTTCTTCTTCCATATGTTGCATCCACAGCCATTCCCTCATCTTTAGCCTCTTGTACAATTCTTTTTATAGGTGCTGATTCTGGACTAACGATTGCTATAATTCTATTTGCTGAAACAATATTTCCAAACCCAATATTAATTAATTGCATACATCTTCGCCCCTTTCTTACTCTATATTTTGAACTTGTTCTCTAATGTCTTCTAATACAGTCTTTAATTCTACAACAGAATTTGTTATTTCTATATTACCTGATTTTGACCCTATTGTATTAACTTCTCTATTCATTTCTTGTATTAAGAAATCAAGTCGTTTTCCTACAGGTTCACCCTTATTTATCAATTCTCTAAATTGTATAATATGACTTTTTAATCTAGTTAACTCTTCCTCTACAGAACATTTATCTGAATATATTACAATTTCTTGTGCCAATCTATTTTTGTCAACTACATCTGTTTTTAAAATTTCATTTATTCTATTTTCTAATTTTACTATATATTCATTTACAAGTCCAGACGAATATTCTGAAATCTTTTTAGTGTTATCTTCTACTTTTTTAATTCTTTCTTCTAAATCTTTTTTTATTACATTTCCCTCTTGTATTCTCATATTAGTAAATTTATCTAGTGCCATATTCAAACATTCTATTAATTCCTCTTCAATGGCCTCTTGGTTTTCATTTTCTTCTAATATTAAAACATCAGGGAACTTTGATATCTCGGTTACCTTTATATCAGAATCTATTCCATTTTCATTTGCCATCATCTTCAATTCATCAATATATAGTTTTGCCAGATCTCTATTTATAATTACCTTTTTACCTTCACTACCAAAATTCAAATATGTAATATATATATCTATCTTACCTCTTGATACTCTATTTAATACACTTTTTCTAATCTTTTCTTCTAAAAATAATAAATTTCTTGGAGCCTTTATACTTATATCGTTATATCTGTGATTAACAGATTTAATTTCAATTATATATTCCCTAGAGTTTTTTTCTAAATTTGCTCTTCCAAAGCCTGTCATACTATTCATATATTACCCTCATTCTTCTTCTTTTATTATTTCTTTCATATCATTTATAAAATATTGTTTTTTTCTCTTTATATATATTATCATTGATTTTATTAAATAATAAGCTAAAAATATGTATGAAGCTCCTACTACAATGTATGCATATTGACTTGAGAACATCAATTTAGCATATATTAACCCTATAGTAACAATAGCAAGAACAATCATCTCTACTCCGTATAAAGCTGTTTCTCCATTTTCTTTTTTATATGCATTTTCAATTAAAGCAACTGCAAATAAAAGTATACACATTCCAAACACCTTTAAGTCAGTAACATATACATCACTTTTAATATTAATAAAGCCTAAGTTTAAGAATATGAAATAAATTAAGATTAATCCTGCTATAATAAAGTTTTTTAATAAAACTTTATTAATTTTTTTTAATTCTTCCTTTGGAAGTTTTTTCTTTTGCTTTAAAGCCTCTTTAATAGCTTCTATTTTAATAACTTTTGTCTTTTCAGTGGTTTCTACTTCTTTGTTTATTTCTTCTTTTTCTTCTTTAATTGTTTCTACTTCATCATTTTTATCTTCGTTGTTTTTGTTATTTTCTTTTTTTATATCTTCTTTTTTACTGTATTTTTCTTTGTCAGTCTTTTTATTACTATTCTTCGTTTTTTTCGTTTCTGTTTTCTTTAAATCTTTATTAGTTTCTGCCTTGCTGTTTGTTTTGCCTGTTGTATTCTTTTTAGAATTTTCCTTGTTTGCTTTACTAGATGCTGTTGTTTTATTTGTATTCTTTTTTGTATTATTATTTGTACTTTTTTTCGTATTTTGAGTTGTGGTTTTTGTTTTCGTAGTTGTCTTTTTTGTTGTTTTGGTTGTACTTTTTCCTGTGTCTTTTTTATTATTTGTTTTAGATTCTACCGAATCCTTATTATCTTTAGCTGTATCTATCTTTACATCTGTTTCTTTTTTATCAGCCATATTATTTCCTCCAACTATTTTTCATATCAAATATTATATCACAAATTTATAGTGTTGCAAATATTTTTATAAATCATATTCATATACAATATTACTTAGAATTGCTAAAGAAGCCGTTTCTGTTCTTAAAATTCTATTACCTAGAGTTATAACCTTTACACCCTTAGATATAAACTTTTCTATTTCTGTCTCATCTAACCCACCCTCTGGGCCTATTACAATTGCGATTTTTAAACCTTCACAATCAACTTTATTTTTATGTAGTTCTTGCAATACTTGCTTTAATGTAATATCTTTTTCATTTTCATATGCAACTATAAATAAATCATAATTATTAATCTCACTAATTATATTATCTATTTTGCAAATTTCACTTATCTTAGGTATTAAATCTCTTCCAGATTGTTTAGCAGCAACCTCTGCAATCTTTTGCCATCTATCAATTTTCTTTATAGCATCTTTACCTTCTAACTTTACAATACATCTTTTCATTGCAACTGGTACAATTTTTTTAACGCCAAGCTCTGTAGCTTTTTGAATAATGTACTCCATTTTTTCTGCTTTTGGTAAACCTTGAAATATTGTAACATCAACTTTAGCTTCAGTTGTTTCTTCAATTTCATCTAGTATTTGACATATAACCTTTTCCTTTAATTTTTCTAAAATCTTTGTATCATATGTTATGTTTGTATCTTTATTACATATAAATATGTGATCTTCATTTTTAAGTCTTAATACATTAGAAATGTGGTTTACGTCTTCACCTATTATTTCAATTATATTATCATTTTTTATTTGATTATCTGACACAAAAAATTTTGGCATTTTAATAATTCTCCTTTTCTAAACTTGGAAATGTAAATTTCATACTGTTTTCTGATAAATACCCGTCCTCTTTATGATTTTTAAAAAAAGTATTAGAACCGCATAAAAAATATTTATATCTCAAACTCTCTGTTAATTCTCCATTATCTACTATAATAGGGTCATCCCATGTAACATCTATAGCATACCATTTATCATTTATTTTAACATAATTCCATGCATGAGATTCTGTGGTTCCTGTAGAATTTGTTGCATTTCCAGATACTAATACAGATTCTATTCCTAACCCATCTAATATGTATTTAAAGGTTCTTGCATATCCCTCACATACAACCTCTTGATTTTTAAAAGCACCATAAACATTATGAATATTGTCTTTTTTATAAGTTGTATCATATTTTAAAGTATTAATAAGCCAATCATGTAGATACTTAACTTGATCATATTGTGAATATCCATTTAATTGTGCTACTATTATGTTTCTTTTATTAGCTAATTGTTTTATTTCATCTTGTAAATTAGATATTTTCTTAACCTCATCACTTAAATATGTTTCATTATCACCATTTGATACATAAACTTTGTGTGTTGCCATTCTCCCTATTTTTGTTGTTTTAGTAGTTAAAATTAATTTTGAAACATCTATGTAAAAAATATCAACATAATCATATGTAAAAGCATTCCAAGCAGATTGAAATGCAACTCCTAATTTTTTTTCTCCATTTTCGCTATTTAAAAGATCATTAAATTGAGTATTAAAGTCTATTTTATATGTACCTGATTGCATGTTTTCTATGTTATCTTCTAGACCTTTATATATTATCTTTGCATACTCATCTAATTGATTATAATAATACTTGTTTATTTTTACAGTTGTTTGCGTATTTTGTCCGTTACTTTCGTCAATAATAGGCGTTACTACTTCCATATTACCTTCTACATCTTCAGTTTTCTTATTATCACTACTAAAGCTGTTCTTTACTTCGTCCAAGCTTATAGGTAATTTTGAAACATCAATGTCTCCCATTATTCCAAATATATCATTAAATACAATTTCATAGGCTAAAAACACTACTAATATTGAAACCAATATTAGTAGTATTATTTTTATAATTACATTTCCTCTATAATTTTCTAAACAACTTTTTTTCATCTAATTAACCTCTTTTAATTGTTTTATCATTATATCCGCAAAAACGCCATATCCAATTGTCGGATCATTTACAAGCACATGTGTTACTGCCCCTACAAATTGTCCGTTTTGAATTATTGGAGCTCCACTCATTCCTTGTATAATTCCTCCTGTTTTTTCAATTAGCCTCTTATCTGTTACTTTTATAACCATACTTTTATTATCTTCGTTGTTATTTATAAACAACTTTTGTATTTCTATTTCATAACGTTCTATTTTTCCATCTTGTAATTCACATAGAATTTGTGCCTTGCCTGTTTTTATTTCGTTTCTTAACGCTACTTCCATTTCTTCTGCACTATTTAATTCTAATCTACTTTTATTTAAAACATTACCATATACACCATATTTTGTATTTTTATATATATTTCCAAAGCTCACTCCATTTTCTATTGTTCCTCTTATTTCTCCTGGAGCACCTTTTTCCCCTTTTACTATTGATAAAATATTTGTTGTTACCAACTCTCCATTTGCAATTTGAATTAAATCAGATGTATCAATATCTGTAATACCATGACCTAAGGCTGCAAACATTCCAGAACTAGGCTCATAAAATGTCATTGTTCCAACACCTGCTGCTGCATCTCTAACCCATAATCCCAATTTATACTGATCATCATCTGTTTTAGCTGGTTCTATACTTGTTGTAATAATATCTTCGTTTCTTTTATATTTTACAGCAATTTGCTTTCCATTACTTTTATTTACTGTCTCAATCAGTTCGTCTGTACTATCTACTTTTTCGTTGTTTATTTCTATTATTCTATCTCCCTCTTGTATTCCAGTATTTTCATAAGGTTTTTTACCATTAATTTCAGACATACCCACTACTAAAACACCATCTGTATATAACTTCATTCCAATTGCTTTTCCTACAGGTATAACCTTTATATTTGGAATAACATTTACTGTCATATCTTTTACTTTAAATTTACCAAATAAATTTAGTTTAACATCTAATTTACCAATATTACTTACTTTATTTTTATTAATATTACTAGAAGCTTGAAGTATTCCTTCTGAATCAGCATCTTCACCTAAAGTTATACCATATGCTGTTTTTAAATTTAGCATTTCCCCTTGAATTAAAATCAAGTTGTTTGGTAATAGTGTAATATTACATGTATAAATAAATATAACAACTAAAAAAAGTATTATTAATATTTTTTTATATAACTTCATGGTTATCCCTCATTTCTTTCTAATTAGGATAACCATTAGTCTTATTTTTTAATCATTTTTATATTTTTTTGTTTTTAAAAGTTACTTTTATATAAATCATACCTTTCACGTGCAAGACCAGTTAAATATCTTTCGCGTAAAATATTCAACTTTTTCTTATTATTACCTGTATTATAACCTTCAACCTCTCCTTTTATTATATCATCTATATTATAGTCCCCTGAAGCATTTACAATACAATTATAGCAACCAGTAGCTTCCTGTGGATAGAAGTATCTATAACTATCTTCAGACACTTTTAAGGTCTGCCTTGAAAAGCTTAAATTTGTATATACTCCAGTAATCTTGTTTGAATTATCTATTAATACTTTGCAACCTGGTTGATGATATTCATAATTTCCATCATCATTTTTAGTTACAACATATACAGACTGACTGTTAATTACTTCTTCATTTTTAGTGTTTGTAATAACTGAATAATCATTAAAATATTTTTGTCCAATTGGCATTCCCTGCATAAAAGAGATAATTGAAACATTATTTTCAATACTATACCAACTTACTTCATCTATTTTAGGCATTACAAACTCGTAATTGCTTCCGCTTTGTGAATTATAATTTGCAATGGCTGTAGTTAAGTTTGTTTCAATTGATTTTCTTATAACAGCTATTCTGTGTTCATTGAATACAGAGCTTGAAACCATTGGATCATTATCAGCTTGTGTTGTATCAAAAATGCACTTAGTGCCCGTATTGGCTGAGAAATCTTTTTTCAACGAGTCTTCCATATTCTCTTGTGTTATGTCTTTTAGTCCACTATCATTTATCAACCATGTACTAAAATCATATGCACTTTTATAATATTCATATGCACTAGTACTCTGGAATCCAACCTTATTATCTTTTATATATTTTATAAAATTTTCTTTTTCACCCTGTAAATATGTTTTTTTACCATTGTTATACCAAAAAAAGTTAAATGTATTTCCATCTTGATATACTTTTCTATTCTTGTACACTATATAGTTATAATTTACTGACGTTACATCACCATTATCATTTGCAATCAGTAAATGTTCTGTTAGTATTTCAGGTCCAATTACAACTCCATCATATGTTAATGTCTTTTTTGCCTCATCTATATTTGTAACTTTACCAGGATCAATTAAATACCCAGATTTAGTTTGATATTTACCATTAAATTTTCCATATACAGTAATTGCATTATCTAGTGTGTAGTTAACAATTATTTCTTCTCCATTAATATTATACTTACAAGAATAATATATATATGGATGCAATCCATCTTGATAGTTCTTTGCGTTGTCATCTATCTTAACTTTTGTATTATCACCATTAGGAGCAGTATAAACATTATTATATGAACTATATATATAATATCCATCATATAAATTAAATACTATCGCTGGAACAAATACAGATAACTCAGACTTTGAAGATACATATTGTGTCATAGATGTTGTTAGCGAGTTATAAAATGTGTTTATTGAAGCCTCTATATCTCTTATTTTAGAATCACTAATATTAGAATATTTATTATTTATAGAGTTTATTTGAAATGCTTTTAAAGCAGCACTAGTTGCACTATTAAGTGCTTCTTTATATTCTGTTTGTAATTTAATTGTATCAATTTGTGTTTGTATATACTCTGACATAGCAAATGAAATTGGAACAATTATTATAATAAATATAATAGCTAAATGTTGTATTTTCATTTTTAAACCTTTCTTTAGTTATTTTAAATATATTTTTAATAATATTAATTTTAACAAAAGAGGATGAAGAAACCTCCACCCCCTGCATATTTCTATTATTTATTAATTATTTGTACTACCATTTACAGCAACAACTCCTGCTTGTTGTGCAGAAATTTGATATGATTCATTTCCTGAAACCATATAGAAAAAGTTTCTAAGCATTTGAGATATTGTTTTATTTGTATTCTTTACAGTAACAGAAACTATATCTCCTTCTTTTAATGTAATTCTTCCTTTAGAATTTAATTCTTCTTCTACTTGAGATGTATATTTATTATAATATAAATTTTCACCTATTTTTGTTGTTTCAGCTTGTGTTGTTTTTACGCCTGGGTTTTCATCTAGTTGTTGTATTAACATTTCTACTTCAAATGAATTACCTGTTGCAGTAAGTGTACTAATAAATTTATCATAATCATCTAGTGTCATCTTGCCTGTTGTTTTAATCTTATCAACATATTCTGTCGTAGCTGTTTGTACTGCTAATTGTGATATATCATCTGATCTTTCAGATAAAGACATTAGTGGAAATACGAACATTAATATTGCAGCTAAAAATATTGCTATTATTGTAATTAAACTATCTCCCATATTTTAATCCTCCTATTTTTATTGAAGTGTATATATAATTACTCTTTTTTTCTTAGTCTTTATAGTACTATTACTATTATCTCCATCATTAGTTGCATTATAATTGTATTCTCCAAGGTCTTCTTTGAATTTACTATTTTTATAGGTTTGCATGAAACCCTTACCATAATTATATTCTACTCCATTTGAGTACTTAATTGTTCCACCTGATAAGAACGTGTCTATATTTTGCTTATATAGATCCGCATTAGCTGTCCAAGGTTCATGTCTGCTTGTCTCTTCATTTACATCAAATGAGCAAATTTTTTCTTTATTATTATCTCCATTGTAATATTTATTTTTATTTTCACTCCATGTATCTGAATCAGTTTTTGTTTTATATAATTCTAGAAATTTTCCATCTGAATTTCTAAATATTACAGTATAGTTTTCTTTATAATATTTATATAATGTAGGTACAATTGATTCTAATCCTACTATTCTGTTTTCACTTCCTTCAGATACTTGTTCATAACTCATATATTGTGTTACATCAGAACTATGTAACACAATATCGGCAGTTTCTCTAGCTTGTGAAAACATATAAATAGCAAGAGATAATGCCATGACAAAAACCATAACAGCAAAAGCCATTTTTAAAGCATCAACAGCATTCTCCATACTATACTTACCTCATTTCTAAAGCTTTATTATTGATTAATTTATATTTATTCTTTTTATTAAACCTGTTGAAGAATAATCGAAAGTAACATTATATTGTGTTCCTGCGTTAGTATTACCAAGATAATTTGATATATTTTTTTGATCAGTACCATTTTGTGTGTCAGCAACATTACCCGAGTTACTTCCTCCTTTATTCACAACAATTTGCTTAGAAGTATCATCCTTATTTACTATATTATGAGTTCTTACTGTTTGTAATAAAGCTTTTACATTAGATCCGCTTTGAGTTCCTTCATATTTGATAAATTCTGAATTATACGCTGTGATTTCTTGTTGTGACATATTAGCACTTTGTATTGTTTGTTGTGCTGTTGTATAAATATACATTCCTATTCCTATAATTGCTATTGAAAGTAATATTGCTCCTGCAATAATTAATGCTTTTGACGCATTTTCCATAAAAAATTCCTCCTTAATTTTTACTTTTGTTTTTTATTAATTTTATATTATCTTTTAATAATAAAATCTTAGTTATCTTCTGATATTTCCTCAAAGGTTAGACTTTTTACATTTTTAGTTTTTGTGTGATACTCTATGTTGGTACACTTAAAATTTGCGGTACTATATACTTGCACAAATTCTTCTATTCCACCTTTTTCTATATCTTCCATTTTTATTGTTTTTGTTTCTTTTTTATAAACAAAATTTACATATATCTGTATTGAATTATTTTCATTATCAATATAATAATCACTTGAATCTTTTTCTATATTGTTCTTGTGATTAATATCTATTGTTTTATTTATAATGCTAATTAATTCATTTCCAAGCATTTGTTTATTATAATAAGAATTGTATTCATCATTTATTTTTTGTGATGATTTAATGCTATTTCTGTAACTATAAACTGCATATATTGAAATTAATGTAATTACAAATAAAATTAGCATTATTACAAAAAACTTTCTTTTCATCTTCTATCTCTTTCATTATAATATTTTTTACATCTTTATGCAAGTATTTTCTTTTATTTGGGTTTAATTTCCTTAAATTTCTACAAATTCCATATAACTCACTCTATTAGTATTTGTATTTATGTAACAAACTGTGCATCTATAATATTTAGAGTTTTTTCCATCTGACATTAAAGAATTTTCTTTTATTAAATTTACTAAGTCCTCGTTACTTTTTTTTTCTAAATTTCTATTATTTTTTATATCAATTCGAATATACCTCGTCTTATTATCTTCCTTTTCTAACCCATAATTTTTATTATTTTCTTTAGCAAGATTTGCAAGGCTAACAATATCGTGAATTGTACATTTGATAGGTTCTACTTTTCCCTCATCATTTGTTCTACTGCCATAAAATTTTAGAAATTGATTATTAAACTGTGCTATTTGAGTATCTTCCATTCTTTTTGTATTATCAGCACTGTATTGTCCAAAAACATTAAACAGATATACTCCTATAGATATTATCATAACTCCAATTAAAACTTCTGCTGCCATAATTAGTGCTTTTGATGCATTTTCCATAAGTAGTCCCTCCTATCACTGTTCTACAAATTTCATGTATGTAACTCTACCGTTGTTTTGATCATATTTTATTTGTGTACATTTAAATAATTTACTTTTGAATTCTGTATATGATGATTTTAAATTATTACATTCATCTGTTCCTTGTTCTGAATTTGAAATAGCTATCTCTATGCTTTTTCGATCTGCTCCTATTTCATTTATTGACTTTATCTTATTTGAAAAATACGTTGTTTTTGCAATTCCTTTGGTAGTAACATCTATATTTACTTCTGTATATCCTTTTTCACTTGCTTGTGTTTTGTTATAGTCTTCTTGTAAATTTGCAAGTGATAATAATTCACTGCCATAAATTACCCTGTTATAGTCTTCAAATTTCTTTGAATATTCTCCAAATTTGCCCTCTTCATCTACATCTGTTTTTGTTTGTTGAACATCTGCAAATTGATTATACATAAATACTAATGCTCCAATTATTAAAAGAGAAATTAATAAAGATCCAGCCATAATTAATGCTTTTGATGCATTTTCCATATTAATATTTCCTTTCTAACCTTTATATTATTTCATTGCATTAAATGACGTTGTCATACTTGTTAATCCTATAAATACCAATGGTACTATTAAGAATCCAACAAAAAGCACTACCATAGGTGCAAAACCTATTCCTCTTCCTATCATTCCTTTTTTAGAAATTAATCTTTCGTTAGATTCTTTTCTACGCGCTTGATAGTAATCTCTTTCAGTATCTAGTTCATCAAATGCATCTACAATAGGTATCTTTTCAACTGCTGCTTGTAGACTTTCAACTATTTGTATAAATTGCTGATATGAAACATCTTCTTTTAATTGTTCTAATGCTTCCCAAGGTCCACTTTCATAGTTGTTTACGCATTTGCTAATTGGTTCTTTAAAAATATTTGCATATCTTTCAAGCCATTCTAGTATAATTTCAACATTTACTCTCTCAATTTTCATAAGCATTAATATGATAGTATGGAATTGCATTACCTCGTCTTCCATCTCTAGCTGTCTCATCTTTGCTTGGAATATTAACATCCATATTGGTACGTTGTATGCTATAACTGCAAATACCATTGCTATTAATATTTCAAACCATTTCATTTTTTCACTATTAACAGTTGTAATTTTCTTCATTACTCTTTCAGCTGCAGTAGTAATTTCAGCATCTTTACTATCTATGTAATCTTTGTTTACTGTTCCATTTCTCATTGCTTTTTCAATATCTGCTTGAGTTAGTTTTGCACTGTCTTTAAATTTTCTAATATATTGATTATCAGACTCTGTTAACTCCATTGCCTTTTTAGTATCTTTTTCAGACATTTGACCTATAATGTTATAGTCTGTAGTTGGATCAGTATAAACATTATTAACCGTAATTTTATGCAAGTATCCAATTACAAAAACAGATACTATAAATGTTGCAACACACAATGCTAATCTATTTATATAAACCCATTCAATTTTATCTTTAGATGCCGCATTTTTTAAGTTGATTTTTACTTTTCTGTATTCTTTTGTTCCTTTTTTAGGAATAAACAAGTCTACAAGTTTTTTTACAAATTTTATTTTATATAATTTCGCTTGCCATGGATTTTCAGTATTTTTTGTATTTATATTAGTAGATCCATTATCTTTAAGTTTTCTTATTAATATGTAACATACAAATGTTAATAATAGTATTAAAATTTGTACGATCATACCTGATCTTCCGTTATAAAATGATTGTGTAAAAGAGAATTGTGATATTGCCCAATTTTTGATTGGTTCTATTGCTAATATTGGTACAATTGAAATTAATGATAAACTTTGGAAAACATAGTCCAATTTATCTCTTTTTAAGATTTCCAATTGCATTTCTTGTGTAATATTGTTTAAGTTCTTTAAGTATAATGAGCCTCCACCATCTAGTGTTCTATCTCCAAACTCTTTTGTTAAATACGATATTCCAGCAAATTCTTTTAGGTAACTATTTGGTGCAATATCATAGTATTTTTCAAGTTCTGATTCTGGATCATTAGATATCAAAACTTCATATATTTTTTCTGCTTGTCTTGACATTTCTGTTGTGTCATCATCTTGTGCTACTTGATAAATTGCTTCTTCAACCATGTTAAATTCATGGTATGCATGTCTTATTTCTGCAAAGAAGTTTATTTGTTGTTTTAAAAGTTTATTATCAATCTTATCAACCATTCCACCAATAAATGTATCTATCATAAACACTTCAAATATTAGTAAGAATGATAAAATTAATGGACTATCTTTAGTTAGTAATATAATTATTAATGATAATGGTAATATTATTAAGATTGTATTTGTTAATATTTTTGATGCTTGTTTTCTTGTTAAATATTCATCATCTATATTTATAATTTCAAGTCTTCTTCTTATTTTTAATAAATATCTTTTTAAGAAAGGTATTTTTTGATATATCACATATAATTTTTGATATAATATTTCACTTGAAAACTTCTTTTCCTCTGTTCCTTCTCTTAGCTTTTGTATCTCTCTTACTCCAGAAGTATTCATCTTTTTTCTTAACATAAAATATGCAATTACAATAATCGCAAATAATATACCTATGCCCATTAAAAAGTATAATATAATATCACTTGACATAGTTTAGACTCACACCTCCTTGATTGATATTTTTAGCTAATTACCTCTTTTGGTTTTCTTCCTCTTTTTTTAGTTTTTTCTTCTGTATAATTTATGTCTTCATCTGTTTGTTTTGATTTTATTTTCCAAACTCTTTCTAAGAAATTATCGAATTCTTTTGCATCTGTATCATCCATATTTTCTCTCATTTCTTTAATATTCTTTTCTGAGATTGGATTTGTTAGTACATATGTACCATCTTGATATTCTAATATATTTACATATTTATATAATTCTCTATTTGTTGTTTTAGTGAAGTATATTGTAGCATTATCCATAAATTTATCAATTTTGCCTTCTAATGTCTTCTCTTTTCTGTGATCAAATGTATATTCATTTTTTTCTTCTACTGGAATACATTCTGTTACTCTTTCAATATATCTTCTTCCTCTAAAGTCTTTTACTAAATGTATATCAAAGTTTAATACTTGAACTACTTGCTCTTCTGCTGTTCTTTCATCATTAAATACTCCCGCTCTTAACATTGAGTTACGAAGTGCAGTTACTAAATCCGGGAAAGTTTTAGCATGGTGAGTAAATAATGTAAATTTAGATGCAACCTGTGCAGATTGAATCATCCATGAAGCTACGGGATCTGTTGCAACCTCTCCGGATTATATTAACAGAACCATCTGTTTTCTTCTGAACGTCCAAACACTCTTGTCCAGAAACAGTTTCTGTTTCTCTCATTGATAATATGTTTCTTGTTGGGTAAATTTTTCTTAAGTGAAGCTCGAATGCTGTTTCTGTAATACGAAGGTTCATTGTCTCGTATATATTTTCTATCATAGCCATAAGCATTGTTGTTTTTCCGGCATCCTTGTTCACCAGTAAGTGATATAATTCTTGCACCCTTTACTAAATATTTTAATAAATCTATTGCATCGTCTTTTCCAGGGAAACGAATTATTTGTTCTAGAGTTGCACGTTTAACGTCGAATTTTCTTACGAAGAATGCCCATGTTTCAGACATACTTGGTCTTACAACAACAACACGAGAACCGTCTTTCATTTCATTGATCTTGTATCCATTTGTATCAGATAATTGTCCTGGGTTATTGTATTTATAAATATTTTGACATACTCTTTTTAGTTCAGCTTCTGTTCCGAAAGATAAAAAGGCTAAACGAATTGATTTACCCTGGAACATAACCCAAATACTATCACAGGCACGTGGAACTTTATGTTCTGCTATTTGACTTAAGTAATCTCCATCTGTCTGAGCCACTTGGCTTAAAAATGATTCTGGAAGTCCTGATACACCACCAGAAATACCATCTATATTCATATCTCTTAATTCGTCTATACTACTATAACCTTTATAGTGTTGATAAATTCTTTGTACAACAATATTAATTTTATCTTCTAGTGTTAAAACAAAATTTTCTTTTTCATATATGCTATTAATTTCTTCAGATGTAATTACATAGCAAGGTTTTGCCTCTCCAGAAACATATTTTAGTTGTGCTAAATCATATTTCTTAACAATTTCTGCAAAAGCCTCATATCCAAATTCGTTTTTATACATATATAGAATAATGTCAAATTTATCTTGTGCAGTTAATAAAGATGGTATATCAAAAGGAATTGCTTTTGATACGTTCGTTTCATCAACTCCATATTCTTTATATAACAAATCATAAATTAATTCTTTAATATACTTTTTGTCGTTTACATCTCCATATGTACAGCCTTTTAAAGCTTTTTTCAATTCATATTTTTTATTTTTTCTTCTTTTTAATTCTTCCTCTGAAAGTCCAATATCATATAAATTGATTTTTGTAATTTCATCTAGTCTTTTCTTTATAAAAGCTTGCATTTTATCTATATTGTATGTTTTATCATCAACTTCAACTAATACTTCTGTTTTCTCATTTTTTCTCTTTTTTATAAAGTTAATTACTAAGAAAACGGCTATAATAATTATAAGTACAATTAAAAGTGCGTTTACCATTATTTTTCTCCTTTCTATAAGGATTTATATTTTCATTTGTAATTCTTGAATTTTGTAAATAATTTTGCTCACAAAGCTTTCTACTTCTTTAACAAATAAATAATTTCTATCTGTATTATCTATATTTCTCATTTTCAAAAAGAAATCTATAATTTTTCCTTCAGAACATGATTCAAAGTATAATGTATTATACGGAATAACTCCTACTGGTTCTCTTTCTTTTAAGTATCTTGTAATATTTTTTGTGTTATATTTAGAAAAGCTATCATATCTTCCAATTAATAGCATAATGTTTCTTCTTTTATAAAAATCATCGCTTTCTCTTATTTCCACAAAATCATCTATGTTCTTTAATCTTTGTGTTAAATTTACAACAACAATATCTGATACTTCTACAATTCTATTTGCATTTTGCTCTGACATTCTTTTTCCTAAATCTACTAAAACAATGTCATAATAATTGTTAGCTAATTGAATAATCTCTGGATAATTTGTTGCAATTCTTTCATATTCCTCATTACTTTTTGCTTTTGATCCTGGCATTACATCTAATCTGTCTCTTAATACTATTCTAGAATAATTTTTTATAATTCCTGGATTAGTTTTATTACTAGATATAACTCTAACCAATTCATCTATTCCTGATTGAACTCCAACAGTCGCAGGTTTCATAAACCCTGAAAACAATTTTGGTGCTTTTTCTTGTTCCCAAAAGCAATCTTCTAAAGTCTTGTCTTGAAAATCAGTAGATATTACCAATATCTTGTAATTGTGTTCTATTGCCATTTTTGTTGCAACAGCTGCTATAGATAATGTTTGTCCAGTTTCTTTTATTTCATTACTTTTAAAAGTTATGATTGCCATTCTATACTCCTCTTTCTAATTGTCTAAAAACTTTTTTTATCTTTGAATATTCTTCCTGTCCTAACAATTCTTCCGCAATATATATAATTCCTTCTTTATATTGATCACTTAATCTTTTAAATTTTATTTTTGCTACCCTTTGATTTTCTGCAATAACACTTTGGTCTCCTACTTCAAACGGGAAATATATTTTTTCTTCATCCCATTCTATTTTGTATCCTAGAGATAAATAATTTAAATATTCTTCTTCTTCTCGTGATGCATCTCTTGAAAACATAACCTTGGTTAGTTTAATTATTTGATTAAGTCCACTTAATACTTCTAATCCTTTTTTTAGTGAATATGTATCAAAAGAAGTAACAAAATAGTTTTTTTCAGCATTTATTATATTATAATTTTCTATTGAACTATAATTGTCTACGTCTATTAAAGCAATATCATATTCTAGTTCATTTCTTATAGGTATACCTAAGTATGCTTTTATTTCTTCTATATTGTTGAATCCAACTGCTACGTCTATTCCTTCAAATTCAGTAACATATGAGGTTGTAGGTCTTATTACAGGAACTACATATTTTGCTTTTTGATTTGTTGTAGCATCTATAACAATAGTTCTTTTTCCCATTGCCACTAGAATTTTAGCGATATATATAATTAAATCTGTTTTATCATAACATCCTATAAAACCTATCGTCCTCATTTGTTCCTCCATTTTTTTGCTATATGTTTATAGTTTTATTAGCCACCTAATGACTCTAAATATTTTTGTCTTTCTTCTTGTAAGCCAGATATTTCTGATTGTACGCTTGATTGTAATCTATCGTCTGCTCCTTCAGTACCTTTAGCACTGTTTATTGGATTTCTAACTGTTGATTTATATGCTGAATCATTGTTTCTTTTAAACAATTCATTTTTTGCTTCTTGTACAGCGTTTGGATCTTTGTTTATTAAATCTAGAATTTCATTTGAAGGTAAATATGTAACTGTTGCTGCTTGTTGTATTCCAGCTTCTATATATTTTGTAGCATATAGTTTTGCTCCGTTCATTCTATAAGCTTCTACTATAGCACCACTCATGTTTAATATTTCAACTTCATTCATATTAATCCAAATGCAGTTATTTGATTCAACTCCATTTATTTGAGGTAATGTTACTTGTTTATGTGATACAACGATAAAATCTTGTCCATTTGGTAATCTTAATCTTATATCAACATATTCTCCACTTTCTAATTGTGATGGTAATACTATAATGTTATATTCTTGTTGTCTAACATCTGCTGCAAGTTGTTCATCTTCATATATTAAATCAGATGTTACAACTGTTCCTGGATGTAGATCTACTTTTGCCTTTAAGCCACTAGGAAGAAGATTTCCTGTAGCATCTATAGCATCTTTTCCATCTTTATCTTTTGCTTTTGAGCTATATATGATTGATGATGTATAATCCATTCTCATTTCTATTCCCATTACATCTGAAGCTTTAATTTCATTACCAGACTTTACCTCTTGTTTAATAACATAAGCATATACTTTTTTTGCATCTGCCTCTTTCTTCTCTTTATTTAATTTAGATATTTGTACAAACAATAATGCAATAATAACACCCGCAATTAAAAGTGTAATTAACACTCCTAAAAGAAATGAATTGTTTGCCTTCCTTTGCATTGGATTAACAGCCATATCTATATTCCTCCTTATTTTTCTACAAAATACTACTATCGTATTAATTATATTATAATAAATGCAAAAAAACAACAATATCAAGTTGTTGTAACACAAACTTAATATTATTGTAATATAATTGTAATATTGAATTTTAGGGTTATCTTCTATTGTAAAAACAATTACAGCAATTCCTTCCAACCCTAGCACTATTGTTGCCATTACTATTAACTATGTTATTTGAATTTGTTAATATAACAACAGGATCATTCCTTGTTGTGTTTGGATTAATTTGATTTATAATTCTACAAACTAGTCTAGTTAATACTGCCGTAACATATGCTAGTATTGTGTATACAATTGCAAATACTAAGAAGGATGTATCCAACACTGCAAATGTTATAATAAGTAATACTGCAAAAAATGTAGCTGCCACTAGTAAAGGACATTTTAATATTTTTTGTAGCACAATTGCTAAAAGAATGGTCGCAACAGGTAATGCAAAAGCTAATAATAAAATATTCATAAAATTTCTCCTTTTTGCGTCTAATTTTAGTATATTTTATGTAATTGTATTACCATTTGTGACAATTCTTATATTATTATTTTATATATTCCACTTTCACTAAATACAAACCATGTGGAGGCAATGTCTTACCTGCCTTTGTTCTATCTCCTTGTTTTATAATTTCTGGTATTGAATTAGGATCTATTTTGTTTAAGCCTACATCTACTAAAGTTCCAGCAATAATTCTAACCATATTATATAAAAAGCCATTTCCCGTAAGCTCTATGATAATTCTGCCATCCTCTTCTTTTAGTTCTGCTTTATATATAATTCTAACACTACTTTTACTACTTGTTCCTGATGATTTAAATGCTTTAAAATCATGTTCACCTTCAAAATATTTAATAGCTTTTTTCATTTTTTTAGCATCCAGTTTTACTGGCATATGATATTCTAAATTTCTATATACCGCACTGCCGTAAGGCGTATTATTTATAATATATCTATATGTTTTTTGTTTGCAACTATATCTGCTATGAAAATTTTCGTCAACTTCTTCGGCATTAATAATTCTAATTGAATTTTTTACCTGTGAGTTTATGGCTATAGCAAATTTTTCAATTGGCAACTTACTTTGAGTTTTAAAATTTGCAATTTGTCCTAAGCTATGTACTCCAGCATCCGTTCTTCCTGATGCAATTAGATCTACATCTTCTCCTGTTATACATTTAATTGCTCGTTCTATCTCTCCTTGAATATTTAGTTTATTGGGCTGTTTTTGCCATCCATTAAAATCTTTTCCATCATATTCTATTGTTAATTTAATATTTCTCATTACAAATTATTCCTTCTATTTTTTATAAATTATATCATCTATTATTCTTGATGTAAAATCTGAAATTTAAAAGTTAAGGAACACTAATATAGTGTCCCCTTTTTAGGTTGATTGCAATTTTACCAGAGATAGTCTCCGGTATTGTTTATGAAGACCTGATTTATATGTCCAACTCTTTTATCGAACATAATAGGTCTTAAGAATATGTTACCTAAGGCTGTAACAGCATATAAATTCTTGTTATCGCCTCTTATCGCAACATTTCCCGTTGATATTATCTCCTTAGCGACAATATCTGTTTCACAGTAAAGATCTCCATCAATAAAGATCTTACTTTCTCTTGCTTTGATGTTACCCATTACAAACAAACTTCCAGACAGCCGAATGTCTCTCTTTTCATTGTAATAAACATCTCCGTCAATTACCACATAACCTATGTAGTCTTCTGGTAAAATTGACATCAGTTCTTCCGCATCCACTTCTCCTTTAAAGCAAATGCACATGTTGTTTTTGGTCCTGTTGTCCATAAAAGAACCCTCCCTATAAAACTACAGTATTAGCTTCTTAGCTAAAACATAATAAATATTATACAACATTTGTATTATTTTGTAAACATAATGTTTAAAATACAATACCTATATATCTAAATATTTAAATATCTATATACCTAAGCTTTTTAATATTAAGAATACAAAATAAAAATATAGAAATTACAGTTTCTTCAACTATAATTTCTATAGAATGTATTTTAATTTATAATCTAATTTTTTTCTTCTTTGCTTTCTGTGTTTTCTGTTTCTTCATTTTTTGGATTATTGTTTTTTTGTACTTTAACCCTCTTCTTGCCCCAAACTCTAATTTTATGATTTTTTTTATCTGTTCCAAATTTATCAGTAACAATATTCTTTATTAAAATCTTCTTTAAGGTTTCTTCCTTTACATCGGCAATTAATGTTCCATCTCTTGCAACGGATATTTTTCCTGTTTCTTCTGAAATAACAACTGCAATAGCATCGGTTTCTCTTGAAATTCCAATTGCAGCTCTATGTCTTGTTCCAAGTCCTGTTGCCAATTCTTTATCATCTGCTAACGGTAAAATACATGCTGCCGCTTCAATTTTATTTTTACTAATTACTACGGCTCCATCGTGTAAAGGTGTTTTTGGAACAAATAGGTTGACCAATAACTGAGGTGATACATCTGCACCTATTCTAACACCAGTATCCATAATATCATTAATTTGAATATCTCGCTCAATAACAATCAATCCACCAGTTTTTTCATTAGACAATTCTTTAGCAGCAATAACAATTTTATAAATATCTTCTTTTGTTCTTGTTTCTAAATCTTTTTCTATTCCAACTCCAAAATATTTTGTTATTTTACTAGTTCCTAATTGTTCTAGCATTCTACGTAGCTCTGGTTGAAAAATAACAATCATTGCAATAACACCATATGGCATAAAAGCAGTTAAAATATAGTTTAAAATTTTGAACTGTAGTATGTCACTCAATATGGTAATTAATATAATAAAAACAATTCCCTTTAGTAATTGCCATACTCTTGAATGTCTTGCTGAATTTATAAATTTATATAAAATATAAATTACAATTGTAAAATCCAATATCATAACAACTAATTTAAATGGATCACTCCATACATCCGTAAAATAATTCGTTAAATTTTGCCAAAAATTATTAAAATTAATTGAAAAATTCTCCATATATCTCCTTCTACTTCATTTATTACAACTTTGGTTTTATATTGCAGCTACCAAATAGTAAATTAATGTGCCAGCTACCGCTACCACCATTAATATTGCTAACACTAGAGCTATTATTCTAGTTGCTATTCTTCCTATATCATGTTGTTTCTTTGCCATTGTTTATTCCTCGCTTTCTTTTATCTTATCGTTTATTTATTTTTTATTTTAATTACAATATTAATATATCACATTTTAATTTTTATATCAATTCATTTAGTTATTTTTCCTATTAATTCCACTCCGTCTGTGTCTGTGATTTTTACTGTTTGTATTGTATTGTTATATTCTTCATGGCAATCGTCTAATTTCATTTTTACAACAATATAATTTGTTGTATGTCCCTTTATATAGATTGTACCATTTTCAATATGTTCATCTTCAAAAAGTACTTTTACATCTTTCCCTACATATTCTTTGTTATATCTTATCTCATTTTCGTTTGATAAACTAATTAATTTTCTGCTTCTCTCTTCTTTTATCGTACCATCTATTTGATTTGGCATAACAGCTGCCTTCGTACCTTTTCTTTGAGAATATTTAAATATATGCATCTTGTAAAAAGCAACTTTCTTTAAAAATTCATACGTATTATTAAACTCTTTCTCGGTTTCTCCAGGAAAGCCAACAATGATATCTGTTGTTAATGCAGCATTTGGATATGCCTCTCTTAATATCCTTGTTACCTTTTCAAATTCTTGTGTTGTATATCTTCTATTCATTCTTTTTAAAGTTTCATCGCAACCACTTTGTAATGATAAATGAAAGTGATCACATATTTTATTTAATTTAGATAATCTTTTAACAAACTCCTCAGTAATAAGTGTTGGTTCTATTGATCCTAATCTAATTCTTTCAATTCCATCAATTTGATTAATTTCCTCTAATAAATCAATTAATTTATATTCTTCTTTAAAATCTTTTCCATATGATGCAATATGTATTCCTGTTATTACTACTTCTTTTATTTTTTTATCTGCTATAGATTTTATTTCTTTTAAAACACTTTCAGGTTTTCTGCTTCTTACTCTACCTCTTGCATATGGTATAATACAATACGAACAATATCTATCACAACCATCTTGTACTTTTATAACTGCTCTTGTTTTTTCTGTATAAGTAACACTTCCAAAATCAACAAATTCTGTTTGATGAATTACATCAGAAATAAATGCTTCATTATCTCCTTCTTTCCACTCTTTTATATACTTAAAAATATCTTTTTTCTCATTAACTCCTAAGATCAAATCAATCTCTGGTATTTTTTCCAACTCTTGTTTTGCAACTTGAGCATAACAGCCAACAGCTATTAGAATAGAATTTGGATTCATGTCTTTAACTTTTCTAAGCATCTGTCTTGATTTTTTATCTGCAATATTTGTTACAGTACATGTATTTACTATATATACATCTGCCACTTTATCAAATTCTACTATTTTATAGTTATTTTTCATAAATTCTTGCATCATAGCATTTGTTTCATATTGATTAACTTTACATCCGTAATGTGCAAAATGCTACTCTATTTTCGTTTTTTTCCACGTTTTCCAACTTTGTATTACTCCTATCATATATTTTCTATAATAACTATTGACCATTATAGCATACTTTTTGATTTATAACAATTAAAAACTACACTTCCAATTATATAGAAGTGTAGTTTTTTATATCAATAATTATTTATTAATACATTCCATTCATATCTGCTGATTCTTCATGTGATGAACACTTACAAGCAGGTTCTTTTTTATCTGTTACTAAACTTTCAGTTGTTAAAATCATAGAAGCAATTGATTCTGCATTTTGAATTGCACTACGTGATACCTTTGTTGGATCTACAATTCCTGCTTTTTTCATATCAACATATTCTTCGTTAGCTGCATCAAATCCAACTCCTACTGGACTTGCTTTAACTTTTTCAAGAATAACAGCTGGTTCTAATCCAGCATTAGTAGCAATTTGTCTTACTGGTTCTTCTAATGCTTTTAAAATAATTTTAGCACCTATTTTTTCATCTCCATGTAATTCATTAACTACTTTTTCTATTTCAGGTATAATATTTACATATGCAGTTCCACCACCTGCTACAATACCTTCTTCTACAGCTGCTTTTGTTGCAGATAAAGCATCTTCTATTCTTAGTTTTCTATCTTTCATTTCAACTTCTGTTGCAGCACCAACACCAATAACAGCAACTCCACCTGCAATTTTTGCTAATCTTTCTTGTAGTGTTTCTTTTTCAAATTCGCTATGTTCTTCTGATATTTGTGCTTTTAATTGATTTACTCTTTCTGAAATCTTTGTTTTATCTCCCATACCGTCAACAATAATTGTATTTTCTTTTTGTACTTTTATTTGTTTTGCTCTACCTAATTGTTCTATTTGTACATCTTTTAATTCCATTCCTAAATCTGATGAAATAACTTCACCACCTGTTAGAATTGCAATATCTTGTAACATATTTTTTCTCTTATCACCATATCCAGGTGCTTTTACGGCTACTACATTTAGCACTCCTCTTAGTTTATTTAAGATTAATGTTGATAAAGCTTCTCCATCTACATCATCACAAATCATTACAAGTTTACCAGATTGTTTCATTAATTCTTCTAGTAATGGTAATATCTCTTGAATATTGCTTATTTTTTTATCTGTAATTAATATGTATGGGTTATCTATAATTGCTTCCATTTTTTCTGTATCTGTTACCATGTATGGAGAAACATAACCTCTATCAAATTGCATACCTTCTACTACATTTAATTCTGTTTGAGAAGTTTTTGATTCTTCTATTGTAATAACTCCGTCTTTAGAAACCTTTTCCATTGCTTCTGAAATTAATTCTCCAACTTCGTTATTATTAGCTGAAATACTTGCAACTCTTGCAATATCTTCTTTTCCATTAACTGGTGAGCTAATATTTTTTAAAGCTTCTACTGCAGAGTTTACGGCTTTATCCATACCTCTTTTTATTGCCATAGGATCTCCACCTGCAGCAACCATTTTTACACCTTCTCTTACCATGCTTTGTGCAAGTACCATTGCTGTTGTTGTACCATCACCAGCAATATCATTTGTTTTAATAGAAACTTCTTTTACAATTTGAGCTCCCATATTTTCAAATGGATCATCTAATTCTATTTCTTTTGCAATTGTTACACCATCATTTGTAATAAGTGGTGCACCAAATTTTTTATCTAATACTACATTTCTTCCTTTTGGTCCCATTGTTACTCTTACTGTGTCTGCTAATTTATTGACACCATTTAATAAACTCTTTCTAGCATCTTCTCCAAATTTTATATCTTTTGCCATAATAAAAATTACCTCCTTAAATCAATAACATATCAATTGTTACACTTTATTTAAAGTCATATTATTCAACGATTGCAAGAATATCTCCTTGTTTTACAATAATTAAGTTTTCACCTTCATATTTAATTTCTGTTCCTGCATATTTATTTACAACAACTTTTTCACCTTTTTTTACAAGCATTTTCACTTCTTTTCCGTCAACAACTCCACCTGGTCCAACTTCAAGAACTTCTGCTATTTGTGGTTTTTCTTGTGCATTTCCTGCTAGTATAATTCCACTTTTTGTTGTTTCTTCACTTTCTTTCATTTTAATAACGACTCTGTCTGCTAATGGTTTTAACATTTAACATTACCTCCTTAAATCAGTTCATATAATATATATGCTAATTTTTATCAAAATATATTTTTATATAAATAATAAATATTAGCAATCTTTATCAATGACTGCTAATATTTATATACCCTTATTATAAAATTGTCAATAGATATGTATAATTTTCACATAATTTTCACATTAACTATTATTATTGTTGTTGTTATTATTATTGTTATTATTACTTGAAGATGAAGATGAAGAATAATCACTACCTGGTGTATAATGAGGAACTGCTCTTATCCCTGAATCTGTAATTTCAACACTATCATATAAATTAGCTCTTATAGTTAGAGGATATGTTTTTACAACTTTTCCTAAATTATCTACTAAAGACAATATTTCCTGATTTGCTAATATTGTGTTTCCAGGATTAGCCCCTAAAAAATCATATATTTCATTAAACAAACTCTCTGTTATATTTGAATAATATTTAGCTAAAGTATAGCATTTCTTCATTCTTATTAATTCATTATATGTTTTTGGTTTTTTGTTAATCATATTTTTTCTTCCTCCTCTAAATTAATATAATAAAACTCTATGTTTTGAAATGGTAGGTTTATTGCTTGTATGTGATAATATGCATTATTCTTTTGTTTAATATAATGATAATCTCTAAGTTCCGATGTAGTAAAAAATAAATTATTTGGATTTTCCTCTGATATATCATATTTATACAAGCTTATTATTTTGGTGATGTCTACCACATAATATCCTTTTTTATCAGACTTTTCTCTTTTTATTGTATTTGTATATATTTGATGTGTCATAATATGTTCTTGTTTAATTCTTCCTTCATCTCCATATTTCACTGTGTCTCCGCTAAGCAGCATCATATAAAGCGAGTTATTTGCAGGATACAAGCAATCTTCTAAAACGCCCTCTTTTATATATAATTTAACCTTGCTTTCATCTGTTAAATATATAATTTCTCTTACATTCTTTAATATTTGAGATTCCAGTTTATATTCTATATCATCAACCTTTAAAATAAATATATCATCTGAATAAATATTTTTAAGCTTTTCATCTTCTTGTATTATTTGTTTTAGAGTTGGCATATTACTATTTGAACTTGTATTTTTTTCCGGATAATAATTTAATGCAAGTTTTGGATGCATCTTGTTTAAATATACATATACTGATTCTTCATTATACTCGTCTTTTTTATATATGTCCTCATTATCTTTATATATCTCATGTTGTAATTTGCAAGTGTATGACTTATTTATGTTATAGTTGTTTTTTACATATGGGCAACCTGTTTTACATAGATATAAATATCTGCATTTTGCACACTCTTCATTAAATCCAACTCTATTATGATTTTCGAAAATCTTTCTTTTTGCATTATTCATAATTTCTTCTACGGAATCCTCGTATATATTTCCATAAAAATAATTTGGATTTTTTTGACCTCTTACGCAAGAATATATATCTCCATTTCTTTCAAGTAAGAAAAACTTTTCTCCACAATTATCACAATTTGTGCAGTAACTTGGTGTAAATTCAGCAAACCAAGTTTCTCGTACTCCTCTATCTAATGATGTGCCTAAAAATTCTTCTCTCATTCTTTTATATAATTCTACCTGTTCTTCCTCGCTCATTGCCGTTAATATATAATCTTTTTCACCTGTGTTAAAACCTATCATAAAATTAAAGTTGTTCATATCTAAACAAGTATTTTTATCTAGGTACTTTATATCTTCTATCATTTCATCTATCTTATTAAAATGCTCTTTAAAGATAGTTGCAGATACCTTTTTCTTATTTGGAATGTTCTCTAGAAGCTTTATGTTATTTAATATTTTTTCTAAAGTCTTTTGATTTCCTTTACTTACTCTATACTCATCATGAAGTGAAAATGGTAAATCTAAACTTCCACTTATTGAAACATTAAACTCTTTTATAGTATCTAAATGCTTGTCTATATTATATAAATTTGTTTTTATATGTGGCTCCCAAACTTTAAATCCGTTCTCTTCAATCAATTTTTTATTTTTATTATAATATTCAGTTATATATTTGATTATATTTCTAAAGTCTTCCTTTGATAAAGTTGTTACTTCTCCACCATGAAGTGAAATATTGAATGGTATTACTTTTGCGTCATTAAACTTTTGAACAGCATAGCTTAATGTTTTTAAATACATATCATCTTGCTTTAAATCTACCGTGTTCTCTTTTAAATAACAATATTTACACTTCATATTACAATTCATTGTTGGTACATATAGTAGGTGTATAAATTTATAATCATTTTCTTGCATGTTTTTCTCCTAATATTTTGTAATTATAGTTGGACTTTCTTTAAAAGCTTTTTCGTTTATATATGCTCCTTTTGGTACACTTATTGTTCTTAGTGAAGTACATAATCTAAAAGCAGAACTTCCTATTTCTGTAACTGTTGAAGGAACAGTTACACTTGATAACTTTTTGCATCCGTAAAAAGCGTGTCCCCCAATTCTTGTGACTCCTTTTGGAATATTAATTGATGTAAGTGATCTACAATTTTCAAATGTATTTCCCTTAATTTCTGTAATTTTAGATGGTAATACAATATCTTTTAATAGTGTACAATTTACAAATACTTCTCCATGTATTGATGTAATGTTATCATGCATGTTTACTGTTCGTAAAGCTGTACAATATTCAAATGTTTGACCATTAATTTCAGTTACTTTTTCTGGTATAGTTATTTCTCTTAAAGAAGAGCAATAAGAAAATGTACTTGCGCCAAGATATTCTAGACTATCAGGCAAACTAATTTCGTATAACTTTCCGCACTCTTTAAATGCTCCACCTCTTATCTCCTTTAAACCTTCATTTAATTTTACAATTTTAAGAGACGTACATTTTTCAAATGCATTACCTCTTATTGCTGTTACATTTTTAGGTACTTCTATTCTCCTTATATTAGTACAGTTATAAAATGCTTCTTTCTTTATTTCCTCTAAGCTATCTGGTAAAGAAACTTTTTCTATGTTTGAATTTTTAAATGCTCCTTCTCCAATTGATATTACGCTTTTTCCTTTATATGTACTTGGAACAACAACTTCTTTTTTTGATGTTACTCCACGTGAATATTTTATTAATGAATATCCGCTTCCTTCTTTTTTATAAAATGTTCGTGGATTTGCAAAAAATATGCAAGGAATTATTATAACTGCCATAACAACTCCTATAAATTTTATTGGCATAGCTATGGTATTTTTACTTTCATTTTGCACTTCATAAATTATATTAGTTATATCAGTATCTGGATTTTCTACAGCTTTTTTATAAATTTGTTTTTTAGCTGTAAAGATATTCTTTATACATATTATATATGCAATTATAGCAACTGCTTCTATGCCAAGGCATACCTTTAATGGTTCATTTAAAAAGAACATTACAACACATATAAAACTAACTATTGCAAATATCAAAAGCCCAATATTTCTTTTAATTCTAATATCTTTATTATTCATTTCTTTGTAATTCACATTAGAATTTTTAATTTCTTCATCAATAAACTTTTTTAATAATTCCTTATCTGATAATAAATATTTGTTGTCTATTATAATGCTAGGCTCAACATTTGCAGATTCTTCTGCTGTTTTTTCTATTGGTGTACCACAATACACACAAAATTTAGCATCTCCATCTGTATATTTGTCACATTTTTTACATCTATACCAATTTTTCATTTTTCTACTCCTTATTCCGTTATTATCATAAATAAATCATTCTCATAATACTTTAATGAATCTAGGTTAATATTTGCCAAATTATTTTTTTCGAAGTTCTTTATCCATTTATCTGATACTCCCAAAACATAAGCGTATGGTAAAATATCGTAAAAGTAATTTGGATTTTTTTCTACCATAGTATCTAATTCATCCTTTTGAGCAATATTTAAATAATTTTTAAATCCTAAAACCTTTGCATATATTATTTCTCCATAATCTGTCTTCTTTTCCATTATTATTGTAAAAAGTCCAGTTATAAATATTGCTATAAATGATATCAAATACAATATTTGATACTTTGGATTTAAATCGTTTACCCAAATAAAAGATATCATCCATACAAAGATAGAAAAAATCAGTAATATATAAACCTTATCTGCTATTTTGCTTGATGCTTTATCATTTATTTTTTTATCTGTAACCTCTTGCAAACATTTTTGAATTTTTGAAAATACTTTAACAAAAGTCGAATCTTGAGATATAATATTTTCATTTTTATTTTTAAATAATTCTGTATATACAATTTGCTCTGTAATTGATAAACCTTTCAAATTATCTTTTTTTATATTAATAATCTTATATTGTTTATTGCCTATATCTTCGATCTTTATATAGCCTTTACTTGCTAAACTAATAACTAAAGATGCTGTTAATTTTTTTATAGATTTTTCTCCATATATGTATCCAATTTGTGCAGGATCTAAATCATCTGGTGCATAAAATTCTACAGTTTGAACTCGTTTTTTGTTATCTTTTCCATATTTTTTCCACCAAAATGCGCTAACCACAGATATAATTATAATGCCTATACAAGCTATAAAACTGATTAGTCCATAATTATTCGTTCCACTTGTAAAATAACCATCTATCAGTTTCATATTAATTGTAAATGCATCTTGCAATTCATAATTTCTTATGTTAATTTTTATTGTTTTATCTTCTACTGTATATGAAACAGCTTTACTTATATTTTCATCTTTTTTCATAAACTTAATTTGATTTTTGTCAAAATTAAATGGCATGTTTATTGTAACTGTTAAATTGTTAATTTTTGTATTTTTATAATTTTCAAACACATTAAATATAAACTCATCAAAGCCTTTATTTTCGTCTCTTCCCATATTATATCTATATTTTATTGTATATGTGTGTAGTCCTTCTTCTGTATTTGTTTTATTACTACCAATCCTCATTCCTATGCAATCTTTCGATTTATCTAATACAAACTTCTCTCCAATTGCTCTTAAATTTGTAATTTGCACTTTCTTTCTAGCACTTTTCAAGTCTTCATTATAGTAGTTTTGCCATAAAGAAAACGATTTGTAAATTCCATTATAACCACTATTGGATATATTTATTTTTATATTTTCCGTTACATCTACTTTATTATCTTTATCTACATCTAAAGTTACATCATAACTCTCTATTTCATAGTCTGATGATATATATGTATTATTTTCACTACTAAGTAATTCTTGAATATTTATTGATATTATTGGTATAGTAACTAATAATACAATCCAAATTACAAACACTATAATTGTTCTATTTCTGTTACTTTTTTTCATTTACATACCCCTAATTATTTATATATTTACATGATATCATAATGGTATTATATATATCAATAATTTTATATAAAAAGTAATATCTTGCATGTTTTATTTTATTATGATATATATTAATTATTATTATCTTTAAAGGAGGAAACTTATGTCTATTCATTGTAATGCAAAAAAAGAAGATATTGAAAAAACAGTTTTAATGCCCGGTGATCCACTTAGAGCTAAATATATTGCTGAAAATTTTTTGGAAAATGTAAAATTAGTAAACACTGTTAGAAATATGCTTGCTTACACAGGTACCTATAAAGGGAAAAAGGTTACAGTCTTTTCTTCTGGCATGGGTATGCCAAGTATGGGAATTTACTGTTATGAATTATTTAAATTTTATGATGTTGAAAAAATCATTCGTATTGGGTCTTGTGGAGCATATAACGAGGACTTAAATTTATTTGATACTATCCTGGTTGATAAATCTTATACCGAAGGTAACTTTGCATACGAGTGGAATGAAAATAACTGCCACATTGCAGAGTCAAATAAAGAATTGAATGAAAAAATTAAAGCAACAGCCAAAGAAAATAATATAAACTGTATAAAAGGAAATACACTATGTAATGATTGTTTTGACGGATATCTACCTGATATACCAGCTTTTATTAATCGTTTTCCAAAAGATTTAGATATTATAGCTTGTGAAATGGAAGCATTTGCATTATTCTATATTGCAAACCATCTTGGAAAACAGGCTTCATGCTTACTTACAGTTGTTGATTCTTACTATAAAAATCAAGAAAGTAGCTCTGAAGAAAGAGAAAAATCTTTAAATGATATGATCGTTTTAGCTTTAGAAAGTATTTAACTTTATATATTACTTTAAAGTCAAAAGTAAAAAGGTAACAATTAAAATTGTTACCTTTTATTTTTTTACACATATTTATTTTTTACAATAATCATACTAGTTTTAGTTATTTATTTTACTAAAGTAATTATTTTGTAATAGATAATACTTTGTATTTAATAACTCCTGCTGGTGCTTGTGCTTCTATTATTTGACCTTTTTTAGCACCCATCAAAGCAGTACCAATTGGTGATTCATTTGAAATTTTATTTTGTGATAAATCAACTTCAGTAGATCCAACTATTGTATAACATTCTTCCTCATTGAATTCCATATCAAGAACTTTTACAGTATTTCCAACTTGTACAGTTTTTGTATCTATTTCAGATTCATCTATAATCTTTGCATGTCTTAGTTTGTTTTCTAATTCTGCTATTTTTGCTTCGTTTGCTGCTTGTGCGTCTTTTGCTTCGTCATATTCTGAGTTTTCTGATAAATCTCCAAATCCTAAGGCAATTTTAATTCTATCTGCTATTTCAGCTCTTCTTTCAGTTGATAAAAACTCAAGTTCTTTTTCAATGTTATTATATCCCTCTTGTGTTAATAATACTTCTTTGTCTGTACCCATTTTGTCATTCCTCCTTTTTATGTATGTGTTATTATGAATAACTCGATATATATTAAACCAGTTTATCGATTTTGTCAAGTTTTTGCAGTATCATTTATATCATTTTTTTGTTTTTTTATATTCTGCAACAACTTAAGATTAATAAATTCATCCTCATCTATCCTGCCATTATTTCCCATTAATCCCATAATTTTAACATTGTCTTCTTTTATTAAATCATTGACAATATTTTTTCTTTTTATTAATTCTCTTTTTGATAAAATTGTATTCTTTTTCTTTTCAATTTCAAGTTTTCTTATTAATATACTTTCATATAATTTTGCTTGATCAAATTCTTCAATTCCTCCTATGGACTCAAATCTTTCTATATATTCATCTGGAATATCAATTTGAAAATAATTTACATTTATTCCTCCAAACGTGTTATTACTATATCTAATATCTTCTTTAAAATTTACAATAATAGCTTCTCTATTAATCTTATACTTTTCTATTTCCTCTTTTGTCATATTTACATTAAATATGTATTTTGCCCTTTTTAATGATTTGCTTTTATTATTTAAAACACTTATTAATATGCTTTCTTTCTCATATAAGTTGCTTTGAATTTTTTTAAATCTATCTATATCATTTGTTACTATATTTACTGTTTTACAATTTTCAATAAATCTTGACAGAAATTGCATATCTAAATTAGGGTCCTTCTTTATTAAAAAGTATATGTCTTCTTGCTTAATATCCGCTTTTTGTAAATTTAATATATACTCAAATATATCATAATTCATATAATTCATTAGTTTTCTTCCATTAAGTATATTTTCTTTATTTCCAACCAAAACCTGATATATTTGATTGTATAACTCATGATGATTAAACATTATTTTTTCGGAAAATGCGACCGTATCAATTTTCAATTTTTCAATTATTTTTATTAAATTATACAGTACTTTTTTTGTTTTCTTCTCATTTTTATAGATTGGTATTCTTAAAACATGTCCTTCTTCAAACTGACTAACAATTACTTTTCCAAAAAAATAACGTATTTTATCTATATTTTTTTCTGGAATATCCGCCTCTTTTATATATCCAATATTCAAAAAAAATCACCTCATACAATATAGCTTGTTCTATATTATATGAAGTGATTTGTATTTTATGATTACTTTATTATTTAATATTTAATTTTTCTGAAATTAGATCTAGTACAGCACTTGTCTCTCCATCCTTTTTCCAATAAGCAGCTCCTGCTAAATTATATTTTTCAATAAGGGACAATTTTGCTTCAATAGATTTTTCATCTTCAACCCATATTTTATATTTTTTCCCGTCTTTAGTGTATTCTACTATATATTGTTTTAGATCATCATTCCATGTTTTCTTTGCATTACTTGGTACTACTGAATTAATAGATTTCATATCTATTGTAGAACTATCTGCTCCACCATTATTTTCTTCCCAAACTCTTGTATAAAATGGTATTCCAAGTACAATTTTTTTAGAATCAATTTCTTCTTGTGTTCCAACCATTTTCTTTAAATTAACTTCTACCCAATCATATCCAGCAGTTGTTCCTTCTTTAGCTGAAGATGATCCATATTGGTCATATGCCATAAAAACAATATAGTCTGCAACTTTTCCTATTGTATGTCTATCATAACACATAGACCATGTTTCTCCTCCGTCTGGTGCAGTAACATCAACAGATAACACAGCTCCTATTTCATTTAAACGTGGTTTTAATTCAATTATGAATCTTGAAAACATTTTTTTATCTGCTTCATACATATTTTCAAAATCAATATTTATTCCGTCTAAATTATATTTTACTACTAAACTTACAATTTTATCTATCAACTTTTGTCTTAATTTATAGTCATTTATAATCTCAGAAGTAGTTTCTATCATGGCACTATTAGATATGCTTGGCCATACTTTATATCCATTAGAATGTGCCCATTCTATATATGCATTACCTGAATTTCCAACATTTTCGTGAACCTCTCCTTTACCCAATTTTGTTAGTGTAAAGAAAGTAGGTGAAACAACATTTATACCTTTTATTTTTCCACTTCTTGAAGGTGCATCTGCATATTCATAAATATAATCCCATACCATACTAACATTTCCATCAATTTTTTCAGATGTAACCATGTTGTTTCTAATTGTTAATTTATTAGTAATAGAATCTTCTTTTACATATCCTAATTTTCCGCTATCTGTTCTTATTTTTACCCAGCCATCTTTGCTACTGTCATTTACAAGAGTAACATTTTCTCCTCTTTTTACTTTATCTACAGTTCTAGATATTCCTGTAGGTTTATATTTTACTTGATTTTCTTTATTACTATCAGCAACTTCTAACTTTCTATTTAATGAGTCTATTACTACAATATTAGATGATTCTATATATGTAGTTTTAACATTATACACACTATCTAAAGCTGAAAATGGAATATAGTATGTTCCATCTTTTTCAATTATTGTAGCAGGAATACTAACATTTGAACCATTATTTGTCATTTGCTTTTCACCAACTACTATTGATGCAATTTGACTTTCAGACCCCATAATAATTTGATTATATTTTTCGTCATAATAAATATATGGATCAAAGAAATTATAAATATCTTCTTTAGCTATATATGTAACCCCATTTTCTACAAATATGTCTTTATTCAAATCATTAGTCACATTATTATTATTTATAATTAAATTGGTTTTTCCTACAATATCATCTCTTAAATAATTTTGAGCATATTTTAATACTGTCAAAACAGCAATTAAAAATACTGCTACAACAAATATTTTTAGTATTATTTTATTTCCCTGTTTTTGTTTGTTTTTTTCACTTCTTGACATTTATTTATTTCTCCTTTTTGATTTGTCCTATTTTAATATATCATAAGCCAAAAAAAAATCATAGAGTTTATAAAAAAAATTCTTTTAAATTTTTGCATATTTTGAATTTTTTAGGTAATTATAAAGATATATTAATACACTAAAAATTGGAGGTTGATTTTAATTGGGTATAGAAAAACACTTAAGTATAACAGGAACATCTAGTGTTTCTTGGAAAGATGCTGTAGTACAAGCAGTTGCTGAAGCATCAAAAACAATTGATTACCTATCTTCTGTTCATGTTATAGATCAGAGAGCCAAAATAGATGGAAAAAAATTAATTCAATACTATGTAGATTTAGATATTGCATTTGTAATTGACAGAGATAGAGATTAGGAGGAACTTATGAAACCTATAGAAACAAAACAAGAATATAGTAAATACGTAGATCAAAAGTCACCAAACTCCCCCATTTTAAAAAACTGTTTTAATGCTTTTTGGGTAGGCGGCCTTATTTGTTCTATTGGACAAATTTTATTTGACTTTTGTAAATTTAAAGGATTAGAAGAAATAGCCTGTTCAACAATTGTATCAATTGTTTTGATTGGTATTGCAGCATTATTAACAGGTTTAAATATTTTTAATAAAATTGGTAAATTTGCTGGTGCAGGTTCATTAGTGCCTATTACAGGTTTTGCAAATTCTATTGTCTCTCCAGCTATCGAGTATAAATCTGAAGGGTACGTTATGGGAGTTGGTGGAAAAATGTTTACCGTAGCAGGTCCAGTACTTGTTTTTGGTATCTCAACTTCTGTTTTGATTGGAATTATTGCAACACTTTTCATTTAAATAATTTACTAATTATAAAATTGGAGGAAAATAAATATGAAACATATAGGAACTCAGACAATTGTATTTGATAATCCACCTACAATTGTAGAAACTTCATCAATAGTAGGTCCAAAGGAGTCTCAGGGACCTCTTGCTAAATATTTTGATCAATGTTTAGATGATGAGTTTTGGGGTGAAAAAACTTGGGAAAAAGCTGAGAGTAAAATTATAAAAGAAAATGTAAATTCGGTTATTGCTAAATCAGGAATTGCAGCAACAGATATTAATTATTGTTTTGCCGGTGACTTATTGAATCAATGTATTTCTTCAAGTTTTGGACTTCGCGAACTTAATATTCCATTCTTTGGTGTTTTTGGAGCTTGTTCAACTTTTGTAGAAAGTCTTTGCTTGGGAAGTGTTTTCGTTGAAGGCGGATGTGCTACAAATGTACTTTGTGCAACTTCAAGTCATTTTTGTAGTGCAGAAAAGCAGTTTAGATTTCCTTTAGAACTTGGAAATCAAAGACCACAATCAGCTCAATGGACTGTTACAGGATCAGGTGCAGCTATTGTAAGTTCTTCTGGTACAGGACCATATATTACATGTATAACTCCTGGTAAAATTGTAGATATGGGAATAAAGGATGCAAACAATATGGGTGCAGCAATGGCCCCTGCTGCATTAGATACACTTATTACGCATTTTAGAGATACAGGTAGAAAGCCAAGCTACTATGATGCTATTATAACAGGTGATTTAGGTTATGTAGGGAAAGAAATTTTAACAGAACTTGCAGAAACTAAAGGCTATAATATAAAGAGTAATTACAACGATTGTGGAGTTCTAATTTTTGATAAAGATAAGCAAGATACTCATTCAGGTGGCAGTGGATGTGCATGTATAGGAACAGTATTTTCAGGGTATTTTTTCAAACAACTAAAAGAAAGAAAAATAAATAGAATTCTTTTAATTGCAACAGGAGCTCTTATGAATTCAACCAGTTCACAACAAGGCGAATCAATCCCAGGAATAGCACATGCTATTGCAATTGAAAACTAGAAAGGAGAAATATTTTATGGAATTTTTACAAAGTATTGATTGGATGCAGATGCTTAGATGTTTTGTTGTAGGTGGTCTTATCTGTATTATTGGTCAAATTCTAATTGATAAAACCAAATTAACTCCTGCTAGGATTCTAGTAATTTTTGTTACAGCTGGTGCTATTTTAGGTGGACTTGGAATTTATAAATATTTAATTGATTTTGCAGGTTGTGGTGCTACAGTTCCTTTAACAGGTTTTGGAGCAAACCTTGCAAAAGGTGCAATTCAAGAAGTACAGTCTTCTGGGCTTCTAGGAGCTTTCGTTGGAGGAGTTAAGGCTTCAAGCGGTGGTATAGCTGCTGCAATATTCTTTGGATATATTGCCTCACTTATTGCAAAACCTAAAATAAAGAAACAATAAGTCTTTATTTTATTAATACAAAAAAAGTATAGAATCCTTGTGTTCTATACTTTTTTTATGTATTATTTACTGTGTATTATTCACTGTGTATTATTCACTATTTATTATTTACTATTTAATTCACTATATATTTTTACTATATATAACATCTTGATACATATACACTTATTATAAATATTTTTATTTCGGTCCTATCTTAATTTTCTTGCATCATATTTATTTTATTTAAAATATCATGCCATGTATATACTCTTGTAATATTTTTTCCATTCATTTTTTTATTATATGGATTATCAAAACAAAATACTGGAATTTTACTTGATATATCAATAATATTTGTTGGTGAATCATCTATCATAACATCAATTTTATTCTCTAAACAATATGGCAATTTACTACCAACTGTAAAAATCAATTTATCATACTGTATATGATTATCCTCTAACCATTTGTATACCATCTGTTTCATTGTTCCATATGTTTCTGGTGGCAAACCATCTTCATTTCTAGCTGTAATTATATATATTTCATTATTTTGTTTTAACTTAGAAATAACTTCGCTTGCAAATTCTCTTGCTGGATAATTTCTAGCATAATGTTCTAAGTATGTATTCCAAAACTTAATAGACTGCTCCTCAGTTATTCCTAATGCTTTTGCTTCATCATATTCGTCTTCCTTTATCTTATAATCAATATTATTTTCATAACTAAATTTTATACCATAATCTACTATAAACCTTGCTATATCAGTTAAAACTCCATCTATATCTATTCCAATTTTCATTTTTCCTCCTTTATTCATAACCCTAAATATTATAATTAATTATATAAAAAAAGACAACATATTTTTAAAATTTGTTGTCTTTAATTTTTAATTATGATATTAAGATTCATTATGCTTTTTTAGACATTTCTGCTAATTCTGCAAAAGCTTTTGCATCTGTTACAGCTAAGTCAGCTAACATTTTTCTGTTAATTACAACATTTGCTTTCTTTAATCCAGCGATCATTTTGCTATATGTTGTTCCGTTCATTCTAGCTGCAGCATTAATTCTTGCTATCCATAATTTTCTAAAATTACTCTTTCTATCTTTTCTTCCTACATATGCATACATTCCAGATTTCATAACAGCTTGTTTCGCCATTCTGAATCTATAATGTTTTGCACCATAATACCCTTTTGCTCTTTTTAATATTTTTTTATGTTTTTTACGAGTTATAACTGCTGTTTTTACCCTTGCCATTTATTTGCCTCCTTATTTTAATTTTCTAATGATGACCTAATTTTCATCTGATCAACTTCTAGGTAGAATACTTCTGCCCAATTTATTTTGATTAATTACCATATGGTAACATTTTTTTAATTCCTGCTTCACAAGTTTTATCTGCATAAGCATCTTGTACTTTTCCTCTTGATTTTGCTCTTGATGTTTTATTTGCTAAAAGATGTCTTTTATTTGATTTTGTTCTTTTTACTTTTCCTGTTGCAGTATATGAATATCTTTTCTTTGCTGCTTTATTTGTTTTTAATTTTGGCATAATATTTCCTCCTTGTTATTGTTATTCTTTATTTTATTATTAGCTATTTATCAGCTTTTTTAGCTAATATAATAAACATATTTTTACCTTCCAACACAGCTTTTTTCTCTGGTGTTGCAATGTCTGATAATGATTCAATGAAGTTATTTAAATTATCTTCACCTAATTTTACGTAATTTAATTCTCTTCCTCTAAATCTTACTGTTATTTTAACTTTGTTTCCGTCTTCAATAAATTTTCTTGCATTTTTTACTTTGAATTCGAAATCATGTTGCTCTATATTAGGTGTAATTCTAATTTCTTTAACTTCAAAAGTTTTTTGTTTTTTCTTTGCTTCTTTTTCCTTTTTAGCTTGCTCAAATTTGTATTTTCCATAATTCATTATTTTGCAAACTGGTGGTTCAGCATTTGGTGCAACTAGTACTAAGTCTAGTTTTTTATCAAATGCTAAATCTAAAGCATCATTTAGAGCCATTACTCCTCTTTTCTCTCCTGCATCGTCAATTACTTGAACTTCTTTTGCTCTAATTTGTTCATTAATAGGTAATTCTTGTTTTATATAAAACACCTCCAAATAAAAAAATTGATTTGCCTTACAACAAATCAATCCACTAAACCAATAATGATAGAGAAGAATAATTCTCTCTTTATATTAATATGATTTACCTTTTTCTTTCTCGATAAGGTGAGAAGTGGATTGCTTCTACTTTGTTTGACCTTAATATAATACTACATTCTTCTCTATTTGTCAATACATTTTCTAAAGATTCTTGTTTTCAACTAACCAAAATAAAGTAAAACCTCAGAAATTCTAAAACTTCTGAGGTTTGATATATTTTGCATAAAAGCATATTATCTCTTACTAAATTGTGGAGCTTTTCTAGCTTTTTTAAGACCGTATTTTTTTCTTTCTTTTTGACGTGAATCTCTTGTTAAGAATCCAGCAGATTTTAATGTAGGTCTGTATTCAGCATTAGCTTCTAATAATGCTCTTGCAATACCTAAACGAATTGCACCAGCTTGACCTGTAAATCCTCCACCTTGTACTTTACAAATTACATCATATCTATCAAGAGTATTTGTAACAGTTAATGGTTGTCTAACAATAACTTTTAAAGTATCTGTTCCTAAATATTCATCTATGTTTTTTCCGTTTATAGTAATAGCGCCTGTTCCTTCAACTAATCTAACTCTAGCAATAGAGCTTTTTCTTCTTCCAGTACCATAAAACATTATTTTATCTTTCTTTGCTTTAGGCATTTCCATATCCTCCCTTTAAATTAAAAATTCCAAACTTCTGGTTTTTGAGCAATGTTTTCGTGTTCTACTCCTGCATATACTCTTAATTTCTTTAACATTTGTCTTCCTAAGCTATTATGAGGAAGCATTCCTTTTACAGCACGCATCATCATTTGCTCTGGATTTTTATTTAATAAATCTCTAGCACTAATTTCTTTTAGACCACCAATGTATCCTGAATGATGTCTATAAACTTTTTGATCTAATTTTTTTCCTGTTAAAACAACTTTACCACAATTGATAATAATAACGTGATCTCCAACATCTATATTTGGAGTATAAGTTGGTTTATGTTTTCCTCTTAATAATTTAGCAGCTTCACTAGCAACTCTACCTAATGGTTTGTCTTCTGCATCAATTATATACCATTTTCTTTCAATTTCACTTTTTTTAATACTATATGTTGTATTAT
>OGXR01000023.1_pt1 | contig 96624 bp, 97 predicted proteins | sample 1576331 | NCBI WGS metagenome assembly OGXR01 (sample SAMEA3541473, study PRJEB24748) | human gut metagenome | biome: human gut; feature: human-associated habitat; material: faeces | place: China | collected 2012 | reverse complement strand
ATGAAAAAAACAATAAAACCGTAAGTATATTATTAGTATTTGTATTAATAGTAGGAGTGTTAATACTTGGTTTATTAGTATATAAAATGTTTATATATGATAATCAGAATAATGATAAGGTTTCAAAAGAATATAAATTCGTTGATACGGATAAAGTAGTAGATAACTTTACACAAGAAGAATTAGTGCATGCTACACTTAATAATGGAGTTTATAAAGATATAAATAATTTAAGTAGTGATGAATGGAAATCTTATATGGTAGGAGTTTCTTTATCTAGTAACTTAATGACCAAAATTCGTGGTTTGAATGAATATGACGAAGAATATTTTAAAAACATTTCTGGTAATATTGTGTCTGACAATACAATTGCTTCTAGTTTTTATTTAACAAAAGAGGAAAGAGATTCTATAGCAAAAACAGAAAGTAAAGAAATTAATGATTTTCTTTTAGGACAAGATGGTGGTTCAATAGATAGATATGTAATTTCTTTAGAGAATGCAAAAAATGCAGTAACTAAAAAATTTAAGGATGTAGGAACTTTATTTGATGAATCGTTTATTTATAAATCTTCTGGTTTTACTTATGTATATATTAAATCTCTTAATAAAATATATGGAATAGTAGGATCTACAATACGTACACCAATACTTATAACACAAACTAAGAAGACAGATTATTTGTATACAGTGTGGTTTTCAAAGTGCCATCTTAAAGATGAATGCATTAATGAATATGAAAATAATAAATTAGAGGTGTATGAAGTAACATTTAAAAAAGATAATGGTAATTACATATTTGATAGCATTAAAATAGTATAGGAGGAGTTATGAAAAGAAGCTTAAAAATAATTAGTTGTCTTTTAATAATGTTTTGCTTTTTATTTTTAACAAATATAAAAGCAATTACTATAGATACAGAACCACCTGTAACTATTATACATTTAGCTTAAATTAAAAGAGTATATATTTTGATATTAAGGAGTGAAAGAATGGAAAATAATTTAAATTATAATAATGAAAAAAACAATAAAACCGTAAGTATATTATTAGTATTTGTATTAATAGTAGGGGTATTAATACTTGGTTTATTAGTATATAAAATGTTTATATATGATAATAAGGAAAACAATATAAATAAAGATAATAATATAGTTAACAAAGATGATACGACAGAAGAGGCGCTAAAGAAAATAGATGAAAAAACTAAAGAGATAAATGCTTTAATAGATAATTTTAATTATAATTATTTAATAGATAAAGAATCTTCTACATTAAAAACAAGTGATTTAACAAAAGAAGATATTTTGTATTTAGTTTATGGTGCTTTAAATACAGGAGATTATATTGAAGGTAGTTATATGCCTATTGGTGATTCTGGTAAAGATGATAATTCTCTTCCTGTTACTGATTCTACTGGTAAAAAATATCCAAATTACAATTCAGACAAAAAATTAGTTTGCCCAAATACTAAAGAATCATCTGACCATGCTTACGCAGTTTTTGAAGGTGAATTTCAAAAATATATGCAAATGATGGGTTTGACTGTAGATGAAATAGAAAAAATGGATGCAAATTTATGGAATTGTAGTTACACAGCAAGAGTTCCATTTGAATTTACAATAGTAGCTAAAGATATATTTGAGTCTAAAATTAATAAGTTATTTGGAAAAATTAATAATAATATATTTAATGAATCATTTTTTACGAAATCAAATATTTCTTGTGGAACGATGGATACAATATATGATAAAAATATAGAAAAAGCATTTATACAAGTGCAAGGTGGATGTACAGCACAATATATTAATGAACATTTACTATTAAATGTTGAATATAAAAATGATAATTTAATATTAACAGTTATTACTGGAAAAGATGTAACTATTACAACTAAGGATATGTTATATGAAAACCAGGATAAATATGATAAATATGAAGTAACTTTTAAAAAAGATAATGGTAATTATATATTTGATAACATTAAGATAGTATAGGAGAAGTTATGAAAAGAAGTATAAAAATAATTTTATGCTTATTAATGACTATGTTTGCATTCACTGGTTGCGACAAAAAAGAATATAATAATAATGACGAATTATTTAAATACTATAGTTATGTAAAGAGTGGAGGAAACTTACAAACTACAGATCCATATGCTTGGATTTTTGTAGCTGATGATGGAGATGAATTATTATTTAAAGAAAAATTATCAGAAAACAATAAAATAATTCTTGCATATAGACAACTTAGTTCAAAAGATTTTGAAAATTCTAAATGCAATTTATATGATAGTAAAATTTTCCTAGATACTTTTTGTGGTTATAGTGATGATGATGTTAATACAAAAGTAATAAAAGAAGAAAAATTAAAAGAAAAATATGAAGAAATGTTTGGGATAGGAACATATAAAACATTGAACTCATTTAATGTAGCGTTAGATAGTTATTATTATGATTCTAAAACTAATGCTTATGTTATGGGAAGAAGTATTTTAGGTTGGTATCCAAATCCAATTGTTAAAAGTGAATTAATTGGGGAAATAAATACTGATACAATTGATGGCATTGATTATTTGATTTTTAATGAAAAAGTATCATATATATATGATAATAATATAAGAAAAGATGTAATTTTTATGTTTAAACATAAATTTAAAAAAGACAAAAATGGTAAATATTATTATTATAATACTGAATTAATAAATCAATGATAAAATAAATATACATAAAAAATTTAATTTATATAATAAAAAGAAGTTGTAATGGAAATCTATACGAAATAAAAAAACGTGTAGATTTTTTATATGATAAGACTATTATAAGGAGACTTAAACAAATGAAAACAGAGTATAAAATAAATATTCAATGGTCAACTTAAAGACTCCTTAAAGAAAAATTATCTCAAAAATCTTGTAACAAATTTGTATACTATACTATAATAATAACATAAAAATCAAAAATAAACTAAAAACTACACCGATTAATTATCGATGTAGCCACAGTTAGAACTTTTTATTTCATGTATAAATTTTTTTAACTCTTTTTTATTTCTAAAAATACTGGTAATATTAATGGTTTTCTACCTGTTTCATTTACTATAAATGGACTAACTGTTTGTATTAATAAATTCTTTAAATCATTGTAATTATTTTTTGTTGATTTAATATTTTTCTTAATACATTCGCTAGCACAACTAGAGATTTTAGATATTAATTCCTCATTTTCATTTACTAATATAAATCCTCTTGTAGTTACATTAACATTATTTAATAAATCTTTTGTATTTGAATCTATGTTAGCAATTAAAACTATAACACCATCATTGGCCATAAGTATTCTATCACGAATAACAACTCCACCAATATCTCCAATTCTATTTCCATCTACATAAACATCTCCTGCTGTAACAGTACCATTTTTCTTAATTCCTTTAGAACTAATATTAAGAACATCACCATTATCTAATATAAATATATTTTCTTTTTTCATACCACAATCCATTGCCAAATCAGCATGTCTTTTTAACATTCTAAATTCACCATGCATAGGCATAAAATACTCTGGCTTCATAAGACGAATCATTAATTGTAATTCTTCACTATTACCATGTCCTGATGCATGTATATCATTTAAAGCAGAATTGGTATATACATTTACACCTTTTAAATATAATTGATTTATTGTTCTTGAAATAGATGCTCCATTACCAGGAATAGGACTAGATGAGAAAACCACTAAATCATTTGGCATAAGTTTTATTTGCTTATGAGTACCATTTGCAATTCTTGATAATGCAGCAAGTGGTTCACCTTGACTACCAGTACATAATATAGTAAGTTCATCTTCCTTTAATTTAACTGCTTCTTCTGGAGATACAATTACATCTTTACCATCTATATATCCACCTTCTATAGCAATTGTTACATTTGTTTCCATACTTCTTCCAAATAAAACAACTTTTCGGTTATTCTTTTTACTAGTTTCTATTATATGTTTTAATCTGTATATATTAGATGCAAATGTTGCTATTATTAATCTACCAGAATGTCTAGCAAATATATCCCCAAGAGCAGCATCAACTTTAAATTCACTCTTAGAAAAACCATCTACTAATGCATTTGTACTATCACTCATTAAAAGTTTTACACCCTTTTTACCAATCTCAGCCATCTTATGTATATTTGACATAGGACCAATAGGTGTTAAGTCAAACTTAAAATCTCCTGTACTTACTATAACACCATTTGGTGTAGTAACAGCTATCCCAAGTGAATCTGGAATAGAGTGAGTAGTATTAAAAAATTCTATCTCAAAATGTTTTGTTTTAATTTTAGTATTTTCATCTATTACTTTTAACCCCTTATAAACAATACCTCTTTCCTCAACTTTCCTTCTAATAAGCTCTGCAGCTTGATTAGGAGCATATATAGTAGGTATATTAACTGTTTGTAATAAAAATGGTATACCTCCAATATGATCTTCATGACCATGCGTAATTAACAACGCCTTAATTTTACTTTCATTTTCCTTAAGAAATGTATAATCAGGAATAACATAATCAATTCCTAACAACTCATCCTTTGGAAACATTACACCAGAATCAATAATAATGATTTCATTATTATGCATTATTACATACATATTCTTGCCAACTTCACCCATACCACCTAGTGCAAAAAGTTGTGTATTGCCGTTTTCAAAAAATTTCATTTTAACTCCTTTCATAAATTTAAAAAGAACAACCTAGGTAATTGTATAATATTTTTTGTATTTTGTCAAAATAACCAACAAATGTTTACATAATTTCTTGTATAATTACCCATAATAATTTTGAGGTGAAACATGAAAAAAGAAGAATACAATGAATTAGTGAAAAAATATACACCAAAGTATAATAGACTAAGAAGTGCACTTTTAGCATTTATAGTAGGAGGAATGATTGGATTATTAGGACAGGGCTTAATAGACTTTTATTCAAAAGTATGTGGTTCAACAATTAAAGATGCTGGTTCTTATATGATAGTTACATTAATATTTTTATCTAGTTTATTTACAGCAATGGGATTTTTTGATGACATTGTATCAAAAGTAAAATGTGGAATAATTGTTCCAATAACTGGATTTGCACATGCAATGATGAGTGCAGCACTTGAATATAGAAAAGAAGGACTTATATTAGGACTTGGTTCAAACATATTTAAAATTACAGGAAGTGTTATTTTATATGGAGTAGTATCTGCTTATGTTTTTGGATTAATAAGAATACTAGTGATTGGGGGTTAATATGACAATAAAATACAATAATATATATATAAAATGTACAAGTACAGTTGCCGGAAAATTTGAAAAAGAAGGACCATTATCTAAATACTTTGATAAAACATATGATGATTTTTATATGGGTGAAAAAACATTTGAACAAGGTGAAATAAAAATGATTCTTGATAATATCGACATACTATTAAATAAAGCAAAAATGGATAAATCAAATATTGACTTATTTATATCAGGAGATCTAATGAACCAAATAACGCCATCTAGTTATGCTGCAACAAAACTAGGAATAAACTATATGGGAATTTATGGTGCATGTTCATCCATCTGTTTATCAATGATAACTGCATCATCAATGCTTTTAAACAAAGAAGTTAATAACTGTATTTGCAATGTAAGTGCAAATAATAGTTCATCAGAAAAACAATATAGAAATCCAACTGAATATGGAACACCTAAACCACCAACTAGTACATTTACTGCAACTGGTTGTGCAAGTGCAATTTTAACAAAAGAAAAAAGCAATATAAAAATAGAAAGTGTAACAATAGGTAAAGCTGTAGATTATGGAATAAAAGATGTTTATAATATGGGAGCAGCTATGGCACCAAGTGCATCTTATACAATAAGCAAACACTTAGAAGATTTAAATAGAAGTCCTGATTATTATGATTTAATATTAACTGGAGATTTAGGTATGTATGGTAAAAAAATATTAAAAGAGTTAATAAAAAAAGAACATAATATAGATTTAAAAGACAATTATGAAGATTGTGGATGCCTTTTATATGATTTAAAAAAACAAGATGTTAAAGCAGGTGCTAGTGGGCCTACATCAAGTGCACTAGTAACATTTAGTTATATTATAGATGAAATGAAAAAAGGAAATATAAAAAGAGTATTATTAGTAGCAACAGGTGCACTTATGTCACCTACAATGATGAATCAAAAACTCACAATTCCTTCAATTAGTCATGCAGTAAGTTTGGAGGCGATATAATGATATATTTATACTCATTCATATTTTGTGGTTTAATTTGTGTAATAGGACAAATAATACTCGATAATACAAAACTAACACCAGGACACGTAACTGCCTTATTCGTATCAATTGGTGCATTCCTAGATATATTTGGTATATATGATTACTTTATTGAAATATTTGGAGGAGGAGCACTAGTACCAATCACAAGTTTTGGTCACTCACTAATACATGGTGCATTAGAAAAAGCATTAACAAATGGTCCAATGGGACTTGCAATGGGAATGTTTTCCCTAACATCAGTAGGAATAATAGCAGCAATAATAATTGCATTTTTCCTATCATTCATATTTAAACCAAAAAATTAACTTTACAATTAAAATGTGTAATGATATTATAACAACTGGTGAGAAATATGAATGAAATGAACATGACAGATGAAGAAATACTAAATAATGAATTAAAATTTCTAGAAAACTTTGGAATAACATATATATTAGTTAATGATGGAACCATGGCAATATTATTTATTGATGATATACATGTAGGATACGTTATGAAAGATGATAATGGAGATTACGAAACTATTATACAAAGTGATAAATATCAAGCAAATTATTCATCAACACCAAATAATAATAAATATATATTTAGAAAAATAGAAATTAAAGAAAAAAATAAAATAATACATCTATCAAATATTCAAACAAAACGCGATGATTTTATAGATTATTATATAGATAATAGTAATGAAGGATATGGGATTGAATTTAAAGAAAATAGAATTTGTTGTGGAAAAACATCGGTATATCAAAATATATTAGTAAATGGAGAATGGTATAAAGGAAGATGTGAAAGAGTTAATTTGATATTAGAAAAATTTAGAAAAATATGTCCAAAGCTAATAGATAGTTATATTGATAAATATGATTCCTATGGTAAAAAAAGGTTACAAAAACATTTTATTATGAATAATTAACGATGATTATTTCTAATAAATTCTCTTAAGAGCTTAGTTAAAGCTCTTTTTTCAATTCTAGATACATAACTTCTACTAATATTAAGTTCATCAGCAACTTTCTTTTGAGTTATTTCCTTTTCCCCATATAATCCATATCTTTTAATTATTATTTTCTTCTCTCTATCAGATAAAACATTAATATATTTATTTAACTTAACAATATCATCTTTAGTGTTAATTGAATCTATATAATCAGGATTACTTGTTTTAAGCACATCAACAATAGTAATTTCATTACCTTCCTTATCAAATCCAATTGATTCATCTAAACTTACATTTTTACTATTTTTTTTATCGTTTCTAAAATGCATTAATATTTCATTCGCAATTATCACCTAATGGAAACTTAGTTAGTTTAGAAGACTCTCTTGTACCAGTCAAATTTAAGAATAAATTTTCACCATCACTGTATGCAGATGATATTAATAATTTAATAACAGTTCTTTTTTGAAGTAAATCTAAATCATCAAATTTTTTGCAATAGGTGTCTAATATATTTAAAACTAGTTTAGCGTTTTCAGAATCTTCAATAATAGTTGATTTATTTATATCAAGTAATTTTATTTTATCATCTATTTCAAGATTTGCTTTTTTTAGTTTTTGAATTTCCTTTGCTAAATCATCAACTATATCAGCAGGCACAATTTTAATTTTCTCAATTAAAGATTCAATATCCTTTTCATTTTTCTTTTTTTCATTAGTTAATGTATATAATTCACTAGGTTTTTCATCAAACATATTTAATTTGCCATTAGCAAGATTTCTTAATGAAGTATAGTATTCACCTTTAGTGTCAGTTAATTCTTTTATTACATTAGTGACTAATCTATCTGCTTCATTACCATTTAGATTTTTATGATCACATTTTGTTTTTCTACTTTTGTCTTTTAATTCACAAAGATATGTAAATTTAACTTCATCACCAGATGAATTACTTCTTACTTTAGGTCTCATAAAACTATTACAATAACTACAACGAAGTAATCCAGAAAGTAGAGCATTATTAATATTAGGTTTTCTAAATCTTTTATTAGAACCCAATTCTAGCAATTGTTGTACTTCAACATGTTCTTTACCAGACCAAAAACCTTTATGTTTACCAATTGCAACAATCCATTCACTTATATCATTATCTTTTTTACTTTTACCAGTCATTTGATTTGTTTTATTATAAACCATAAGTCCATACTTACCATCATAATCTTCTTTTTCGCCAATTACTAATGCTCCTTTTTCAGTAAAATAATTATAAGCATCTATATCAGCTTTACAATAAACAGGATTTGTTAAAATATTAACTAAAGCCCATCTAGTAAACCTTTTACCATTTTTAGTTTGAAGATTATTTTGAATAGTATAAGTTTCTAGACCAGTTTGAGATTTAATTTCTTTATATTTATTTTTTAGTAATATAATTAAATTTTTTTTATCAGATATTTCTTCAAGTTTAAATAATTTTTTCTTTTTTCCATCTTGATTAAAAGTTTGCACTTCTACAGATTTAAATCCAGTAGGAGGAGTTCCACCAAGCCATCTGCCAGTTTTAGCAAGTTCCATCATATTATCTCTGATTCTTTCTGCAATTGTATCTCTTTCAAGTTGTGCAAAAACAGAACAAATTAACATCATTGCTTTTCCCATAGGTGAAGTAGTATCAAAATCTTCTCTTATTGAAATAAATCCAACATTGTATTTTTCTAATTCATTTATTAAATTACAAAAATCGCCAACATTTCTACTAACTCTATCTAATCTATAACAAGTAACTGATTCAACTTTATTGTCTCTAATTTCATTTAATAATTTTTGAAATGCAGGTCTATTTGTATTCGCACCAGTAAATCCTTCATCAGTAAATACTTTAATGTCATCGTCAGTTAAATTTGGATATTTAGCAAGTATTTTTTGTTTACATAGATCAACTTGATTTTCAACACTTTCTCCTTTCCCAGTATATTTAGATTTTCTACTATAAATAATATGCTTTCTTGATTTTTCCATAATCCCTCCATAAATCAATAATTATATATGTGTTATAAAATAACTATATCACATAAAATCTATATAATGTAATAATCAAATAGCAAATTATATACAAACGAATGTTCATATTTTGAAAATTTGTGTTATAATACTTTTTGAAAGAAGGTGTGAGAGTGAATAGGATTTATATGTGTATTGATTTAAAAAGCTTTTATGCCTCTGTAGAGTGTGTAGAAAGACATTTAAATCCACTTACAACTAATTTAGTTGTTACTGATGAATCAAGAACTGAAAAGACTATTTGACTTGCAGTAACGCCTTTTTTAAAACAATATGGGTTGTCTGGTAGATCAAGACTTTTTGAAGTTATTCAAAAGGTAAACGAAATAAATAGACAAAGAAGAAATAAAATTAAATTTTAATGAATTTTATAAAAATGGTACTTTAATTTTTAGAGAATGGGAAGATAAACATGATATTGAGAATTCAATTCAAATCGAAATTAATGAGAAAATTCCTTTAAAAATAAAAAAGAATTTTGGGTGCAATGAAGAAGTATGCAATAAAACAATTGATAATATAAATATTTATTATGTTATAGAAGATGGCATAGTATATTTAAAAGATGGTAAAGTTAATGTTCAATATGATGTTATAAATAACAATTTTGATTTTAATAGTAATGAGATGAACTTTAGCATTAACAGAGGTGTATTTGTTTGTACTTTTGGTGATTGTGATGAATATAAAAAAATGTATGAAAAATATTTTACAAAAATTATAAAAAAATATATTTAATTTTTAAATTATATGGTATGTGCTTATTTCGCACTACCTTTTTTTTATGCCACAAATTATAATATGCTTGAAAGGAGGTAAATTATATGAAGAAGATACTTTATATTTTCATTTTCTTATTTGCTTTAACATTTGGTGTTAATTCGGTTTCTGCTAGCGCTTTTTATGTAAATACAAATGGAGTTGAATTTACTAGGGAGCAATATGAATATATAAGTGATTTATACTATGATGGATATCAAGATACTATGAATCAAATAGAATTAGATAAAATGATTAATTTAAGTTTATTTGGACAACCAATAGTTAGTGTGGAAAGTGATAGTATTTTTTTGCCTGAAAATAATTATGTAATTAATGGAAGTACGGTAACTCAAAATGGTGTAACAACGAAAATTACAAAATCATGCACTACTGAATGTTTAGTTGTGCTAAAGGCAACTTGGTCATTAATTCCAACAATAAATAGTTATGATGTTATTGGTTTTAGATTATCAAATGCTTCAATTGATACAATTAATAAAGCAACAATAACAGGAACTAATTATTCTGTAACATATCAGCCATCATCAGCTCGACAATTTAGCAATGGTTTTGGTTATTCAGTTAAATTAGGAAATGCCATGGGAATGAAAATTACTACTTCAATGTATACAACAACTAGTGGTTATCAACATGCTAATTATAATGTATCACTTGCAACTAGTCAGTTATATACAATAAGTCCAGCTGGTTATGGTAATGCATTGTTTAAGTATAATAATGCAGTAGGTGTAGATATTACATTGTAATAATTTTAAATATATTTAAAATTATTTAAAATAGAATTAATTATTTTTAAGCAGTACGAATTTTTGTGCTGCTTTATTTTATAAAGTTTATGGTGTTAATATGATTGTAGTAAAATGTGTATGTTGTTTTAAAAATATAATAATCTTAGGTAATACTAATTATGTTTTCTTTTATACACTAAAAAGTGCTAATCGTATTTTATTAAAAGATATGATTAGCACTTTTTTTGCTTTTAGATACTTAAAATGTAGAGGTCCACCTCCTATTAATTTGTTTTTTTACAAATTAATAGGAGGAAATCATGGAAAAAAGACCAAAGAGAAGAAAACATAAGGATAATCCTTATGAAATAAATATAATTGATAATAAATATACTGTTAAATTCAAAGATAATAAAAATAATATAAATTTAGTTGAAGTTAGTGTTCAAGTATACGAGGCATTTGATAAATTTGAATTAAGAGATTTGTCTGAATTAAATGAATATGATAATCATATTGAACATTCAGAAATTTATGAAGAAACATTAGAAAAAAGAATAATTAATAAGCAAGAACTTCTTGAAGATAGTGTTATAAAAAAAGATAGTTTTGAAAAGTTACATAATGCTATAAATGAATTAAGTGATATTGAAAAAAGAAGAATTAGAATGTATTATTTTGAAGATAAAACATTAGATGAAATAGCAGAAATTGAACGTACTTCACACCAGGCAATCAGTAAAAGTATACATAATTCTTTAAAAAAATTAGAAAAATTATTAAAATTTAAAATTTAGGGTTGCAAAAATTAGTTTAAGTTAGGAAACAAGTGAAAGGAGATAATATTTCCTTTCAAACTTGTTTCTTTTTTTCAAAAGTGTTCTTTGACAATTTATAAAAAATCATTAAATACATTCTTATTATTCTAGCACGATAATAGATTCGCTTGCGATTAAAATCTGATTATAAATATTAAGTTGCTCTTAATAATGCGATTACAAATAATGAGGATAATGATACTTCAGTATAGCCACAGCCTCAAGCAATGGATACTGTCTTGATGTTACAAGAAGGTGAAATTCCTATGAAGTTACCTAGCAAATAACTGTTTAATGATATAGTTGAGAAAATAAAAATTTTAGAAAAAGAAAGGATGATTAAAAATGAATTTAACAGACCAAACAGTAACAGGTCAAAATGAAATAACTATACAAAATGCATTAAGTGCATCTTTGTTTAGATTAAATTTAGAAATGAAAAGTAATACAGTTGCTCCAACTACAAATGACTTAATCGTTTATGTAGATAAAAGTTCTTCTGCAAATCCTACTTTTGAAAGAAAGCAGTATGTATTTAATCTAGAAGATAAATTAAGATATTACAATGGAGTAGGCGATGAATTATTACAAGAAGTGAGTGTAATTGAAAATGATTCATTATTAACTTCAAAAGTAATTAGAAAAATTAGTAGTGATGGAACAAGTGAGTTATTAGAACCAGTAGAGGAAAAATTAGACATAGCTGATATAGTATTATTTGATGGAACTAACTATATTTATACAAATTATTCAAATATCGAAATAACAGCAATATTTTTGAAAGATACAGATGAAAATAAAATGTATTTATCAAGTGGTATTTTCAATGGACAAAGGGATAAAAGAGCATTAACTAAAGATGATATATATTTTAAAGATGCCTTTACAAAAACTCAAAATAAATTAAATCTTGAGATTGATAATTTGGAGGCAGAATGTTTAACATCGAAAAATAATAAATTTAGTTTAGATGCAAATGGTAATTTAGTTGTTAATTCAATTACTACAAATGGTTCATCAGGAATTATAGATGAACAAACAATATGTGATTTAATATATCCAGTGGGAAGTATTTATATGTCCATATCAAACACTAGTCCTGCGACACTATTTGGTGGTACTTGGCAGAGAATAAATGGATATTATTTATATGCAGGAACTGGGGGAAATACTGCTGGAAGCAATACATCTGGGACACCAAGCACAAATACATCTGGTGGACCAAGTACAAATACATCTGGAAGTACTGCAATAACTATTGATCAAATGCCTAGTCATACTCATGTCCAAAATGCACATAGACATGCACAACATTCAGATACTTGGATGAATGCTACTCCAAAGGATAGTTATGTAGGGCATGCTTCAGGATATCATGCTCAAGCTGGTGCATCAACATATTATACTGCTAATGCTACTGCAACTAACCAAAATACTGGTGGAGGTCAAGGACATACTCATACACTTAGTTCACATACTCATACACTTGGGAACCATACTCACTCTGTAACACCTTTAAGATACGAAGTTTATATGTGGAAGAGAACAGCATAATGTTCTTTTTGCATTTGAAAGGAGTTTGAAATGAAAGAAATAGAAATATTAGAGAAAAGAAGGCCAAAAGAAAAACATTTTCTAAGAGAAGATGGAAGCATGAAGGCGATTATCTATAATGAAGATATTCACTATCTAAAGAATGGTAAATATGAAGAAATAGATAATACAATTGTAGAGGAAGATACCTTTTATACAAACAAAAGTAATTCTTATAAGGCAAAATTTAATAAAAAAGAAGCAAAAAATTTAATGGAAGTTGAAAAAGATGAACATTATTTAAAAATAAAATTAATTGATAATAAAATTGAAAAAATTAATATAAGCAAAAATGAATTTAAATATGTAGATATATTGAATAGTATTGATGTTGATTATAAAGTTATGAATAATAAATTAAAAGAAGGGATATTACTTAAAAATAAAGATAGTTTAAATCAAAAAATATTATTTGATGTTGATACAAATTTAGATTTAAAAATATTAGAGGATGGTAGCATTATTGCCTTAGAAAAAGACAATATTATATTTAAAATAGAAGCTCCATACATGACAGATAAAAATAATAATGAAAATTATAATGTTTTTTATAAAATAGAAAAGAAATTAAATAATTATTTATTAGAATTAATATTAGATAAAAATTGGCTTGAAACTGCGGAATATCCAGTTACAATTGATCCAACAATAGTGGTTGATGATGGCACTAATGCATTACAAGATACATATATTTATCCGGGCGATACAAATGTAAGTAGAGGTAGCTTAGGTTATTTAAAAATAGGTGTAGAAAAAGTAAATAATGTTAATGTTCCAAATAGAGCATTAATAAAATTCCAATTACCTACATTATCAACTGGAGATCAGGTTGTATCAGCACAATTAAATTTAACAGGTTATGAAACTAGTGCTTCTTCAAGTAATTTTAAACATGTAATATTTGCAATGCATCCAATAACTCAAAGTTGGACTGAAGCAGGTGCTAATTGGAATAATATGAATGATAAATATGAAAGTAGAATTGAAGGAGTTAGTGATTGTGATTTAATGCCATTATTAGATTCTGATAATTCACAATTTAATCTATTATCAAGTGATATAACTAATATTGTTAAACATTGGTACACAGATAAACCTAATTATGGTTTAATGATAAAGCAAAATATTGAGGAATATAAGAATTCTGTTGTTCCAACTTTTTCATCAAGAAATAGTACTAATAAACCATATTTAGTAGTAGTATACAGAAATCAAAATGGTTTAGAAAGTTACATGGATTATTTTAAACAAAGTTTCAATATTGGAGCGACATATGTAAATAATTATAATGGTAACTTGACTGGTATATTTGATATTGGTAAAACTATAGGTGGTAAATTTCCAGTTAGTATGAATTTAGTCTATAATACAAATGATGTTGTTGGTAATAAAAATATTGGCTATGGTTTAGGTTGGAGACTTAATTTATCACAAACAATTGAAGAAGTTACAGTTGATGGAACTGCATATTTAAAATATATTGATGAAGATGCTACAGCACACTATTTTTATTTGGATAATAATATTTATAAAGATGAAGATGGTTTAGATTTAACTATAACAAATAATTCAAATTATTATTTATTAAAAGATAAAGACGGAAATACAATGAAATTTGTTAAAACTAATAATGTGGGATATTTATCAGAGATAAAAAATCTAAAAAATGATGCTGTTACAATTACTTATGACAGTAATAAAAAAATAACTAGAGTGACTGATGCGAATGGAGCACAAATAAATTTAACATATGGTACAAATAATATTACAATAATAAACCCAGATGGTAATAGAACATTAAATTATTCGAATAATAAATTAACAAGTATAGTTTCATATTTAGGTACAATTTCATTTGAATATAATACAAATAATGTTATTACAAAAATTGTTGATATTGATCAAACAAAAATTGGATTTGAATATTACAGTATTTTGCCATATAGAATAAAAAAAGTTTCAGAGTATGGAATAGATAATTCATTAGGAAAATATTATAATTTAATATATCAATTTAATTCAACTACTATAACTGATAATAATGGGCAAACAACTACTAAAACATTTAAAAATAATGGAACATTAGAATCAACTTCATCTTTAAAAGCAAGAGAAGACGTAGGCGATGCTTATGGTAAAAGCGTTACATATGGTGAAGCATATGGTACTATGTTTACTAAATATTCAAATAAATTGATGGAAGAATATATTCCGTTGCAATCAGTAAAAAATTATATAACTAATAGTAATTTTGAAGCTTCTACCGTTGATTTTTTGGCGCCAAGTGGTGTAACTTTATCTTTATCACAGGATCAAGCATTTATAGGCCAAAAATCCCTTAAGATTGTTTCGAATGGTTCTAATAAAATAATTACAAGAAATATTTCTATAACTAAGGGCAAAAATTATACATTTAGTGCATATATAAAAACTACAAATAAAGCTAAAGTAGCACTTAGCTATACTGATTCAAATAATGAAACAGTTAGACTATTTGGAAATGAAGTGGATGAAAATACTGATTTTTATAGAAGTGACGTAACTATTAATTATCCAACGACTGCAGCAAGTAATTTAAAATTAGAAATAATTACTGATTCTGGCACTACATATGTAGATGCTATTCAATTGGAAGAAGGAGAAGTTGCTAATAACTATAACTTAGTGGAAAATTCGGATTTTTCAAATGGATTATCTGATTGGAATATAAGTGCAGATTATCATGATGTTATTTATAATTTTGATGATCCAAATGATTATCCATCAATTAATTTAAATAATTTGTTTCAAGTGGTGACACTAGATAGTGGTAAAAAAGCATTAAAAATTAATATGAATCCTGATATTATTACAAGATTTAGTAAAACATTTAATATTTCTGGAAGTGCTGGTGATGTATATACATTATCATTATGGTATAAAAATAAGGGTATAGTTTCTGATTATGGAATGGGAGCTTTTTTCTATAATGTTATTGATATGAGTTTTGATTTTGTAGAAAGCAGTAATCCACAAGGTGCACCTTTACAAAGCAAATCATTTGTACCCAATGAAACAGAGTGGCAGTATTTTTCAGTAGACTTTGTAGCAATTGAAGATTATAACTCTTTTACGTTATTTTTAGATCAAGAATTAAATGCAAATGAATTCTATATAACAGATATAAATTTGTTTAAGAATATAGGTTCTATTTCTTATGATTATGATGATAATGGAAACATTATTTTGTCTCATGGATTTAATAATGATTTAAATGAATTTAAATATGATAAAAATAATCAGTTAATAAAAGTAACTAATCCATTAGGTAAGAACTTCAGTTTTGAATATGATAATATCATAACAAATAGAATGTTGAGAGGATTAAGCAATTCTGGTATATCTAATATTGTTAATTGTGATGTATATGGAAATCCAATTTGTACTAAAATTGCAAAAGAAAATATAGAAGAAATTACAGATGCTTTGTATAGGATAAGACAAAAAGGAACGGGTTATTATTTGAGATTAATTAATAATCAACTTAATGTAGATGTTGATAAATGTGGTCACGACAAATGGTATTTTGAGTCAAGTGGTTCTTATTATAAAATAAAACATTCTATAATTAATAATAAATATTTTACTGTATCTAATTTAAATCTTATTTTAAGTTCTTATGATGGTGATAATTCATTGTTTTCTTTGATAAAAAATAATAATGGAAGTTATAAGATACAATCAAAATCAACTGAGAAATATTTGAAAATAAATAATTATAATATTGTATTAGATGATTTGGAAGAAAATAATAATAACTTTGATTTTTATATAGAAATTCCAAGTTCTTTATTTATTGAAAATGATGCTAAGTATGATACAAATGGAAAATATTTAATAGAAACTACAGATTCTTTATTTAATAAGACTTTTTATAATATTGATGATGTAACTGGATTATTAAATTACATTACTAATGCCAATGGTTGCAAAGTGGAATATGAGTATAATAATAAGAAACAATTAGTAAAAGTAAAAAATAATAATAAATATCTAGAGTTTTCTTATAATAACCAGAATAGGCTTACAAAAGTTTATGATGGTAACATTGAATATAATTTTTTTTATGATGATTTTAATAATTTAATAAGTGTAAAGATTGGAAATAATATAACATTAATACATAATGATTATGAAATTAACAATGGTAATTTGTATTCTTCAACATACGGTAATAACAATAACATTTTATACAATTATGACGATTTTAACAGATTAAAAGAAGTTGTAAAATTTGATAATACATATAAGTATTATTATAACAATAATGGTGAATTAACAAAAATAATTGATAATTATGGATATAAAAAGTATATTTATGACTTGGCTAAAAGATTGTCTGAATATATAACAGATAATTTAAATATTAGATATAATTATGACTCAAATGATAACATAACTAGTAAAGATTATATAATAGGAAATAGTAGAGAAAAGGTAGAAAATACTTATAATTCTGAAGACTCTATTATACAAACTAAATTTGATACAAAGACAATTGATTATATTTATGATGAGATTGGTAGATTAACATATAAAAGAATTAATAATACTTTTAACGTAGAATTTAAATATTTATCTAATGGATATAGGAACTCCACGAAAATTAAAAGCATTATATTTAATAATGAAAAATATGATTATGAGTATGATGGTTTAGGAAATATTGTTAAAATTTATTATAATAATGAATTGCAGAATGAATATATTTATGATATCTATAATCAATTAGTAATTGAACATAATTATTCATTAAATATAACAGTACGTTATAAATATGACAATTATGGTAATATGATTTCTAAAAAAACATATTATATTAATACATATAATCAGATATCACAACAAATATACAAGTATGAAAATAGTAATTGGAAAAATCAACTAACTAAATTTAATAATCAAATTATAACTTATGATAATATTGGTAATCCAACTTCAATTGGAAATAAAGTTTTAAGCTGGATAAACGGCAGACAATTAAATAGTTATAGTGATAATATAGTAAATGTTACTTATAAATATGATGTTAATGGTGTACGTGAAAAGAAGATTGTAAATGATATTGAAACCACATATAAATTAGAAGGAAGTAAGATTGTTAGTGAAACAACAAATAATAATACAATATTTTATATAAGAAATGGTGTTGGAGATTTAATTGGATTTAAATATAATAATAATATTTATTATTATTTAAAAAATATATTTGGAGATATAATAGCAATTTTAGATGATGCAAATAATATAATAGTAAGATATAATTATGATGCATATGGAAACATTATTTCTATAACTGATGGTAGCGGTGCAATTATTAATGATAGTAGCAGTGTGGCCCATATAAATTCATTTAGATATAGAAGCTATTACTATGATAAAGAAACATCTTTATATTATTTGAATAACAGATATTATTCACCTGAATTATGTAGATTTATTAATTTAGATGGTTTAATTAGTGAAAACAATGATATAATCAGTTGCAATTTATACACTTATTGCAATAACAATCCTATAAATGACATAGACAATTATGGTAAAAGTGTACTTGGTGGAATATTATTGATATTAGGTGTAGGAGCATTGGCTGGTTTGGCGAGCCAAGCTTTAAGTGATGTAGTTAACAGTGTTATGTCTGGAGAATTAAAGGTATCTCCATGGCAAGATTATGTTGGATCAGGTGTCGGAGGTTCAGTAGGGACTGGAGTATCTTTAGTTACGGCGAATCCATTACTAGTTGGAGGCGGTTCTGCTGCGGTGTCTAGATTAACATCAGAAGGTTTAAAAAATATTGGAAGAGAGGAAAAAAGACCTTTTAAGGACATTATGAAAGACACCGCTATTGATACAGTTATTGGAACAATTTCAGCAGTACCAGCTATAAAAGTGCCAAAAATTACCACTGGAAGAAATAGTTATAATGCTGTATTTAAATCAAACACTACTAAAATTAGAAAAGATATAATAAAAGAAGTATCAGGTAAGACAATTTTCAAAGGTGTTGCATCGAATGTAATTAATAATAGCTTTTCTAATAGTATAAATGGAATGAAAAATTATATTGATGATAAACTTGGACCATATTATAATCCTGGCACATATGAATCAATTAAATGGGATGTTAATAATTAATATAATATTGAAACGGATTAATAATAGTAATAATAATATTATTAATTCATTTTATTATAAAATAAGAGGTGTAAATGTATATGAATTTTATATTAAAATATTGGATAGAATTTTTGTTCACTATGATAACTTCTTTAATTATATATATTTTTAGACAATATATGGGATTAAAAAATGGAATCAAAGCATTACTTAGCAATGAAATTATTAGACTATATGAAGTATATATTGATTTTGGTTATTGTCCTAGTTACATAAAAGAAAATATAGAAGGAATTTATAAAAGTTACCATAAACTAGGTGGAAATGGAATGATAACCTCTATGGTTAATAAAATATATGAATTACCAAATTCAAAAGGAGGTTTATAGTGATAAAAATAATTATTGGTTTAATTTGTGTCATGATTTCAAATATATTATTAGGTTGTTCTCTAGCAACAATAAAAAAAGAATGGAACAAAGATAAATTTTTTAATGGATTATTTAAGGCATTTTTTATAGTTATAAGTTGCATTTTATTATATTTATGTAGTTATTTAAATCCTGATGTACTAATTATAAATATAGATGGAAATAATCTTAATTTAATTGATGGAATGAAGGTAATTTTTATAAGTGGAATTGCACTATATGGATACAACGATTTGATTAAATTAAAGCAAATATTTACAGCAAAAACTGATTTTAAGGAAGAAGAATATGAAAACGAAAAAGAAATAGAGATAGGAATAGGGTAATATGCAAAGCGCGATGTTTCCTATTTCTAAAACATGGATAAGTCAGGAAATGAATGTTGGTAGTCATAAGGGTATTAAGGCGATTGATTTTGGTATTTTAAAACCTTATTATGTAACAGATTTAATTGCACCTTTTGATGGAACAGTTGTTCATGTAGATCCACAAAAATATGGTGGTGGAATAGCATTTCAAAGTAATGAAAAAGTAAAGTTTGCTGATGGCACTATTGATTTTATGACATTATGGACTGGTCACGATAATAATCCACCAAAAGTAGGCTCTAGATTTAAACAAGGAGAAAAATATTCCAAAATGGGGACTGCTGGTGGTGTGACAAAACATTGCCATCTAGAGGTTCAAAAAGGTAAATTTATAATGCCAACTGAATATATTTATATTAATAAAAAAATTGGTAGTGTTTATAAATTAAAAAATACTATTGAACCATTTAATGCATTATTTATAAATAATAATACAATAATAAAATATAGTAAATATATATGGAAAAAAGTGGGTGATGATATGATTGTACAAGATATTGAAAGGAATGAAAATAATGACCAACTAAAAATAATGGTTTCTAATCTTCGCGTTAGAGATAATCCAAATTTGCAATCTACAATATTAGGCTATGTAAAAGAAAATGGAATATATAATAATTTAGATATTCATAAAGATTCTAATTATACATGGCATAAAATTGCTGATGGACAATGGATAGCAGACAATGGAAAATGGCTAAAATTATTACCCTGTAACAATTATGAATTATTGTATAAAAAAGAACACGAAAAAATAATAAGTGTTTCAAAATACATAAGTGAAATCATGAAAATAATTGATTAAAAAAGCACTAAGAATATGTTTAATATTCTCAGTGCTTTCTTTTTTTTATTAAAACACCAAATAGTAATAAAATTAGAATTATAAAAAAATATAATAAGTAATTATTATTTACAATTACATATTTTCTATTATTTTTAAATTCTATGCTATTAATAATTTTTTTTATGGTTTCTTTTTGCTCTGTGTTAAATGTTTTTTCTTGTTGAAATTTAATTATATATGCTTTTTTATTAAAAATAGTATAGTAATCTATTATATTATAATGAAGTTTACTATCATAATATTCAGCAAAAATATATTTGTTATTTTTAAATTCGTATGGATATATATTTTTGCTGTTTGTTAATTGTGCAATATCTTCCATGTATTTATTTAGATTTATATTTGATTCTTCATTTAAATTTTTATAATCTTTGCTTTCTTTTGCAATTATAAAAAATTCTTCTTTTAAATTATTATTAATTTTAACTGCATTCATATAACAATCTTTATTATTATTGAAGAAGTTATTAACATATTCGTAACTAATACCTAATTTATTTAAAGATGGATTATTTTTTAAATTATCTCTAGTAAAATAAAACCATCCACTTTCATTATAATTTAATGTTAAATCAAAAAAATTATATGTTTTTTGATAATTATTAATAATAATATTATCAATTAATGATTTTATATTTTGCTTTTCTTGATTTGTAAAATTGCTATTTTGTTGAAATCTAATCAAAAAGATATATCCATTCATTATAGTATAGTAATCAATTATATATATATTTTCATTGTTATACTGAAAAAAAATATATTTATAATTATTAAATTCATAGATATCATGTTTTTTTGCGTTGTTTTGATATAAAATCATATTTTCAAAATTTTTAATATTTTCTTCGCTTTGCATATTCAAATTAACATCATTATATTCATAAGCATAAACAAATATTTCTTTTGATGAATTATCAGTTGTGGCATATAAAAATCCTCCATCATTAAAAATATTATCTATAAAATTTACAAAATCAGTATCTAATTGTTCTCTATTATTCATATTACCTTTTCTGAATATATTGAAATCAGTATTATTAATTTTAAATTCTAAGCCAAAAATATCATATGTACTTGCATTTATCTTAAATGGAATAGTGAGTAGTATTATTAAAAAAATAATATTCAAATTTTTTTTTAAATAATTTAACATATTTTTTCCTCCTTACGAATATTATAACAAAATTATTAATCATAGTCCATTATTGCTTTTCGTATTTTACTAATGTGCAAATTTCGCACTATTATTTTTTATTATGTTTAATTATAATTTTATTTATAAAAATAGGATAAGTATCTAGTAAGAAAGTAGGTTACATTTTTGTTGTAGATACTTTATAGGTAGTGCGTATGCATGAAGATGATGTATTAAGTATTAGATTTGAATTTGGCAATTATTATTCTAATTTAATTAGGGTGATAGTCGCCTTTTTTTTGTGTCTAATTAGAGGACCCCCTTTTATCAATTTGAACAAAAAAAATCAAATTGATAGGAGGGATAAAGGATGGTTAATCCAAAGAGAAGAAAGAGTAAAGATAATCCATATACAATAGTCTTTAATAATGTAAGAAATATATATATTGTTTCATTTAAAGATGGAACTAATAAATTAAATGAAGTTGAAGTATCAAAAGAAGTATTTGATGTGTTTAATGATTTTGAATTAAATGATATATCAACAATGCATAAAGATAGAAAACATATTGATTTTAGAAGTTATGATGATTCAGAAGTTATTGAGAATTATTTATTTAATAATTCAAGAAAAAATTATAAATATTTGGAGGATTCTTATATAGAAGAATTAGAACATCAAGAATTAAGAGATGCTATAAATGAATTACCAGAAATTCAGAAAAGAAGATTAATTAAATCACGTACATCACTTTCATAATTCATAAAAACTTTGAGGAAATTGGTAATGAAGCAGATAGATTAGTCACTAATGTAATAAAAGAATTAACTGACACTAAAGGTGAATACTATACTTCATTAAGAAATCTTGCTAATGGCAAATTAAATATGTTTGATGAAAAATCTAGTGAATTATATACATTAACTAATGATTAAAGAAAATGAAATAAATTCTAAGCATTTAAATAATGCTAAAGATATACATGAATTTCTAATTAACAAAGTTAAGTTTCATAATGAACCTGAAGAGGTTGTAATAATGCTAGCACTTGATAATAAGAATAATATTAATGGATATTTTGAAGTATCAAGAGGTACTATAAATATGTCTTTATTAACTCCAAGAGAAGTATTTAAAAGAGCATTAGCATCAAATGCTAAATCAATTGTAGTAGCACATAATCATTTATCTGGTGATGTTTATCCTAGTATTCAAGATGAAAAAATAACAGAAGCACTTATTAAAGCTGGTGAAATATTAGATATTAAATTATTAGATCATATTATTGTTTTTGAAAAAGACTATTATTCATTTTTTGAAAATAAAAATAAAAGAATTAAGAATATAGAAAATAAAAAAGAAAGTTATGAGAGGAGTTGAAAAACTATGAAAGAAAAAGAATTTATAGATATGTTTACAAATAATGTGTGTTTATTAGATCCAAAGGTATCATTACAAGCGAAAGGATTATATTATTCAATGCTTTTAAATATGTATAATGAAGAGCATTCATTTAAAGAAATAATTAAATCATCTAGACTAGATACAGATGAGGTATATTTATTATTATTGGATTTAATAGAACATGGATATTTATATTTAAGTATTAAAGTGTCAGATAATGATACTTTTTTTGTATTTAAAACAAGTAATGAAGAGGAGTAATAAGTGAATGATATTTTACTATTTATTGGTTTAATATCATTATTACTTCTTTTCTTCTTTTATTTTATTGAACCTAAGGTATCAAAGGTTAAAGTGAATAATAGTAATGAATATGGAAGTGCAAGATTTGCTACATTTAAAGAAATAAATAGCACTTATAATAAAGAAGAAATAAAAAATATTAATGAGGTTGGATTTCCTATATGGTATAGTAGAAATAAGAAATATGTATGGTTTGATAGAGAAACACCTCATTGGTGTTTTTTAGGTTCTACTGGAAGTGGTAAGTCTGTTACAGCAGTTATTCCAATGTGTAGTTTTATTGCTACTGCAACTAAAAAACGAAGTGTATTTATAACAGATTCAAAAGGTGAAATATTTAATACTACTTCAAAAATGTTTAAAGATAATTCATATAATATAATTACAATTGATTTTAGAAATCCAGAATTATCTAATAAAATAAATTTACTAGAGCCAATTATTAATGAGTATGAAAAATATATGAAATATGATAAATTAGCTATTAATATTGAATCAGACATTAACTATTTATATAGTGGTATTGAAATGTTAAAAGAAGATATAGAGTTAATGAAAAAGGAAGGATTAAATTATAGTGATAAAGAAAATGAAATTGTTTTAAAAGAGAATGAATTAAAAGAGATTGAACCTAATTTAACTTTATATAAAAATAATGCTATGAGACATCTTGCTGAATGTAATAAGCTAATTACTTCTATTTCAGCAATGATTATGAATGATAAAGGATTAGAGAAAGATCCATTTTGGAATAATTCTGCTAAGAATTTATTAGAAGGATTAATTGGTTTATTTTTAGAAGAATATAAGGATGGGAAAATTGATAGAGAAAAAATAACTCTAACAAGTATTAAGAAATTTCAAAATTCATCTATGAATGAAAATAATTTTCCTATTCTTACTACTTATGTAGATAGTAAACCTTATGGACTAAAAAGTAAGGATACATTAACATCTATTTTTTCTAGTGCAGAAAATACATATAAAAGTATAACTGCAACTTTTTCAGAAAAGATGAGTTTATTTGATGATGTTAATGTATCAAATATTACATCAACAAGTGATTTTGATTTTGGCATTTTAGGTACAAAACCTACAGCAATGTATATAATTGTTCCAGATGAAGATAAGACTTATTATAAACTTGTTACAATAATTGTTGGTTTATTATATAAGGAATTGGTAAAAATTGCCAACAATATCCCTGAAAAGATATTACCAATACAAATTGATTGGTTATTAGATGAATTTGCTAACTGTCCACCACTTGAAGATATTAGTACTATTATTTCAGTAGCAAGAAGTAGAGGTATGAGATTTCAGTTTTTTATACAATCTTTTGCTCAATTAGATAATGTATATGGAAAAGATGTTGCTCAAACAATATTAGATAATTGTGGTTTAGTTTATTTAAAAACTAATACTCAAGAAACTGCTGAAGCAATATCTAAAAGATTAGGTAAGAAGACAATAGAATCAAATTCAGTTAGTCAATCTATTTCCAAAATTGATTTTAATGGGAATAGATCTACTTCTTTGATGGGCAGAGATTTAATGACACCAGAAGAAGTAAAACAACTTCATTTTAAAACTATTATATTTCCAATTAAAGGTTATCCAATATTTAGAGATACAGTTATATATAAGAAGTTTGCATGTTATAAAAAGGGTGAAATAACTAGAGATATAAGAGCTTTAAAAGATATGTCTTATACCTATTATACAGTAGAGAATTTAAATAAAAGAGTTAATAGACAAAAGTATAGAAAAGAAGAATCTTCAAATGAAAATGTAGATTCTTTTTATGATGAATATAAAGAATTATATAAGAATATAATTGAAAATATATCTAATATATTAGAAGATTATACTTTTGATATTTCATATCCAATAGATAATTTTATTATGCATTGTGAAATAAAAGTAAATAATGATATAAAAGATTTAATAAAAGAACAAATTAATAATCTTTCATCAGATGATTTTTATATAGAGATAGATAATAATGATATAAAAATTTATAAAAATTTAGGTTTTTAGAAATTATTAATATTTAAATTCATATAATTTAATAAAGTAAAAGGAGGTGTTGGATGGAAGTTTTTGTAAACTATCCAAAAGATGAAGAAGGTATAAAAGAATTAAATAAAGCTGTTGCACAAGTCCATGCAACACTAGTTTTAAAGTCAGTTGAAGATTTAGATATAAGTTCTGAATCTAAAAAAAAAGTTATTAAAAGTTTAATACAAAAAGCAAAAGAAGAAGCAATTAAAGAAGAAAAAGAAAATAAGAAAAAAGGTATCGAGATTGCCTATTAATTCTTATTTTCTGTTATTTATGAAGAGTGACTTTTATCAAGTAATTCTTTAAATTTAAAATATTGTTTTTTTGTTATTATTTTTTTACCATTAATGATATTTCTAATTGAATTAATATTTCTATTCGTTCTTTTTGCAAAATCAATTGTTGTTATGCTTTCTTTTTTTATATAATTTTTTATTAAATAGGGTACATCACTTTTTATAAAATTATAATATTCAAATATACTATTATCTAATTTACTTTTGTTTTCAAAACAATTTTTTATTTTGATATATTTTTCAAATTTTTTTCTAGATATAGTAGATTGATCTTTTTCCCATTTAATAATTGTTTTAGGATAAACATCTATCATATTTGCAAAATCTATAAGTGCAATATTGTACTTGATTCTAAAATCAAATATTTCATGTTGTTTTTTCTTTAGTATAAATTCCAAGTAATCATCATTTATTTTTATTTTATCCCTAATATCTAGATAATCAATTATATTAGTTATTATTGTTGTACTATGTAACTGCTTGTAAGTTTTATTTTCAATTTATTTAATAGTACATGAATCTACGCCAAGTGTTCTAGCTAATTCTTCTTGCGTGATTCTTTTTAATTGTCTAGCATATTTAATTTGGTTTCCTAATGTACTATTTTCATCAATGTTAATTGTTTTAATATCATCCTTAACAAATAATGTATATGTATCATTTATTAAATTGAAACTTTTAAGAACATTATTTACTAGTGTTATTGACTCTCTTATGTCCATTATGTGAGGTGTGCATTTTCTATACATCTAGCACAATAAGTAGTTATTTTAGCACCATTACTCTTAGAAAAGCTATCTATTCCTTTTATTAATCCAATTGTACCTATACTAATCAAATCATCAACATTATCCATTTTATCAGAATACTTTTTAACTATATGCGCAACTAATCTTAAGTTATGTTCAATAAGAATCTCCCTTGATAACTTATTCCCATTTAACAATTCCTTTATATGATATTCCTCTTCCTCACTAGATAATGGTTCTTTAAATATTTGATTTTGATAAGAACCAGTTAAAATCATATTTTTAATAATAAATGTAAAAAAACCTAACATATTTCACTTCCTAATACATTTTATTTTATATATATTTTATTATTACTTTACTTTTAAAATTTAAAATATATAATAAACTTATATAGGAGGAAACATGGAAAATAAATACAATGATGAGCTTGAAAGATATGAAAAAAGCAACTTAGAAATACTTAAAAACCTTTTAGTATTAGATGTAGAATTATCAGATGACAATATAATATGTATGACATTCTCACCTCAACCAATGCTTAAGAAAATACCAGGAACTGACAAATTTAAGTGCTATTATGGGTACAATCGAAGAGGTATGCATAAAATAGCAAGATTTAATGAAGAAAATAAAGAAGAAATTAGAAAAAATTTATGTGAACAAATAGAAGTTTATTTAGAGTATATGGAGCATTATTATGTAAAAGATAAAATGAAAAGTTTAAGATGGATGTATAGATATCCATTATGCATATTAACAGCACTTTTAACAGTTTTAACTCAAAGTACATTAGTATTTGGAATGTGCTTTGCCGGGGTTTTATTAGTAGAAAAATATAATAAACAGAAAATAATTAAAGAAAAAGAGCAAATGGTTACACCATATACAAAGTTTTATTCAATATATAGTAACGCAAAAACTATAGAAGAAGAAAAAGAACATGAAAAAGAATCAGAACTAGAAAAATCTAATACAAAAGAGTTAACTAATTCTGAAGAAAAACAAATTAGTAAAGGAAAAGAAAAGGTATTAGTAAAGAGAAAAAAGAGAAGATAAAATTTGACAATAAAATAAAAATGTGCTACTATTTTAACAAATAAGGAGTGATGATTATGGATATGAATACTGTGTTTGAATTGCATCGTAGGGGATTAATAACTGATGAAGTATTAGCAGAGTGTTTAAATGAAAAATACGGACAAAAAAATGTAGAAAAAACATGGGAAGAAAAAAGAGAAGAACTAATAGAAAAGAATAGAGAACAAGCAGAAGCTAATAGACAAAAAATTAGTGAATATGAGAAAAAATATAGAGATGAATATTATCAAAAAGAAAGAGATAAAGAAATTTCTGAAATTGAAACATTTTTAAAGAAAATAACTAATGCAAATGGTACAAGAGCATATTCTGATGAATCTATTGCTGACATGAGTTATGTTGAACTTTTAAATCTATATGAAGGAATAACTAGCAAGTTGACTGAAGAAGAAATAGAGAATATTAACTCAAAGGGTATAATAGAAGAACAAAAAGAAAATGTTGGTTTAGAAGAATTATTAAATGAATCCGTAGAAAAGAGAGAAGATTCACTTGCTAAAAAGAAGTTTATCGAAGAAAAAAGAGAAGAAGAAATAAAAGGATTTAAAGAATACTTAAAAACAGTATTAAATGAAGATGGAGAAAGAAAGTATTCAGATTCAAAATTAGATGAAATGAGTTATGTTGAGTTATCTCTTTTAGTTGAAGAAGAAAAGAAGTTACAAACTACTAAAACAACAACAACTGAAGAATTGGATAAAGAAGAACAAAAAGAATCTGATTCAAAAGAAAGTGAACTTGTTCAACCAGATATAGATGAAATTAATCTTAAAAATATTGAAAAAAACGCAACTACTCCAGAAACAGATCAAAAAATAATAGAAAATTATACTCCAACTCCTGAACGTGCTGAAAAATTAAAAAAAGGTAAAAATACGGTTAAATCAATATTCTTAAAAGGTATGATTATTGTAGGAACAATGCTTGCATTTGGACCAGTATTAGGACCTCTTGGCATAGCATCTTATAATGTTTTGGCTCATAAAATAAAAAATGGAACATTTAATCCTACAGGTGTTCATGGCCAATATTTAAAACACAATATTGAAAATATAATGAATATTGGAACTAAAGATAAAGGGGGAAAAGTTAGATGATAAAAGAAGATACTATAATTAAATTAGAAGATAATAAAGAATATTATGTACTAGATAGTTTAATGAATGATAGTCATAATTTCATAATGATAGGTGAAATAGATCCTGTTAAAGATGAGATAACAGATAACGTTAGAATTATGTACTATGATCCAGAAAGCGAAATGGTTAGAAAAGTAACAGACCCTAATTCATTATACCAATTGACTCAATTATTTGCAGAAAGAGAAATAGAAGCAAATGCTTAAGTGAAGTACCATTTATATTAATGGTACTTTTTTCTTGGAAAAAATACAAATTCATAGTATAATGGTTATAGAGTAAGAGGTGATGGTATGTTAGAACTATATAAACCAGATATGTATAAAAAAGATATATATTCTATCGATTACAAAAAATTAAGATCATATGGCATTAAGTGCTTATTATTTGATTTAGATAATACCTTGGTTCCTAATAATATAAAAAAACCATCTAGAAAAGTAAAGGATTTTATTGAAAGATTAAAAGACATGGGATTTAAAGTAATTATATTTTCTAACACTAATAAAAATAGATTAACGCCTTTTAAGAAAACATTAGAAGTAGATTGTGCCGCATCATCAAGAAAACCATTTAAAAGAAAATATAAAAAAGTTCTTGCAGAATACAAATACTTAGAAAGCGAAGTTGCTATGATAGGAGACCAAATAGTAACAGATATATATGGTGGTAACAGAATGGGTATATTTACAGTACTTATTAAACCAATGGCAAAAAATGAGCCAATATGGACAAAATGTAATAGAGTAAGAGAAAATTATATAATAAAAAAAATGGAAAAAAGAAATTTATTTAGTAGAGGAAAGTATTATGAGTAAATATTGTATTGGTTGTGGAATTGAGTTGCAATGTGAAGATCCTTTTATAGATGGATATGTAAATCCATCTGTTTATGATGAAACTATAATGTGTAGAAGATGTTTTAGATTAAAACATTATGGAGAATATAAAGTTACAAACAAATCAAATTCATATTATAAAAGCATAATAAAAGATATTTTTAAAATGAATGAGTTGGTTATTCATATAGTAGATATATTTGATATGGGGAATATAGATTATATATATAGTAAAGTTTTTAGTCCTGCTATATTAGTAATATCAAAAATAGATGTAATTCCAAAGAGTGTAAAAGAAGAGAAAATAGTAAATTATTTTAAAGAAAAATATAAAAGATACATTGATGTAATAGTTATAAGTAGTGAAAAAAACTATAATATGGATAAATTACTAGAACTAATTATGAAAAACAAAACAAGTAATGAAGTGTATGTTTTAGGGAATACAAATGCAGGTAAATCATCATTTATTAATAAAATGATTAAAAATTATACAGAATCTTCTAATTACATAGTAACAAGTTGTATGCCTTCGACAACATTAAATGTTATTTCAATAAAAATAAATGACGAATTAACATTATTAGATACACCAGGAATATTAAATGAAGGAAATATAGTAACACATGTAAAAGAAGAAGTAGTAAAGAAAATAAGTATAAAAGAAGAAATAAATCCAAGAATATATCAAATAAAAGATAATACATCATTATTGATTAATAACATTGGAAGAATTGATATATTAAATGATTCTAATATATCAATATATATTTCAAACAATATAGAAGTAGATAAAATAAGTTTTTCAAACAATGACAAATATAAAGAATTAAATTGTACAAAAATTAAAGCAAGTCCTGATGAAGAGACAGTAATAGAAGGTTTATGCTTCATAAAAAGTAGCAAAGATGTATTACTAAATATTTATATAGAAGATGGAGTAGATATTTATACTAGAGATAAAATAATATAAGGAGAAGACATGAAAGAAGCATTTTGGGGAGTATTAATAATAATACTTGGATTATTTGGAATAGTAATAATAAATATATTTCAAAAATCAACAGTAGATAATGATAGAGTATATTACTTAATAAAAGAAACAAGTGAAGCAGCAGCATATGATTCAATAGATTTAACATACTATAGATTAAATGGAGATATAAGGATAGTAGAGGATAAATTTATAGAGAATTTAACAAGAAGATTCGCACAAAATGTAACAATAGGAGATTATAAAATAATAGTAGAAGACATAAATGAAGTGCCACCAAAGATATCACTAAGAGTAATAAGTCAGATCACATCACTACAAGGAGAGAACTTTAATTTAAAAAATAGAGTAGATGCAGTAGTAGAAGTAAAATACAAATTAGAAGAAGTACTAGATTTTCTAGATATAACAAAAGAAGAATGGGAAGAAAGAACAAATATAAACATAGGGATAGAAGGAACAGAGAAGGTATGTGAAATAACGATACCAGAAGATACAACAGAATGCTTAACAGGAGATATAAAATTTAGTGGATTTGAAGGAGATAAAGTAGACGAAAAAGTATGTAAAGGGGAACAAAAGAAAGCAACAAAAAAAGCAATATATAAAGTATGCGAATGTGGAAAATGGAAAGAATATGAAAAAGAAATAATAGCAGAGCCAAAAGAAGTAGGAAATGAATACGTATATACATGGGAATTCAAAGAAAAAGGAGAACTAAGAGAAATAGAAGAAAAACTAGTAGAGAGAACAAAGAAAGATATATGTACAACAGGAATAGAGATATGGGCACCAATACCAGACGAACCACCAGAACCAAGTGAAGACAATTCAAAATACGAAATATGTGGAAAAGAAGGAATAAAAATAGTAATAGGGAAAACAAAAGTATTACATCCAAACTACATACCAAGTAACGCAACAAATAGAAATGTAACATGGAGTACAAGTGATGAAAGTATAGTAAGCATAAAAGCAAGTAACCCAAATAACAACACAGGATATTCAAGAGCAACAATAACAGCAAACAAACTAGGAACAATAATAATAACAGCAGAAACAACACTAAAACAAAAAGCAACATGTAAAGTAGAAGTAATAAAAGATACAATAGATAGCATTGGTTGTAGTGTAAGTCCAAGAAGAATAATGGTAGGAAATACTGGAGTAATTATACCAACCTACACACCAAGTAATGCAACAAATTATAATTTTGAATATTCAGTAAGTGCCAGTTCTTTTGTAGCAGAACAAGCAGGATACAATACAATAAGAGCAAATTATAATGGAGGAAGTGGTTCAGTAACAATAAAAGATACAGTATCAGGAAAAACAGGGACATGTTATTTTGATGTATATGAACCAGCACCTTAGCCAGATCCATCTCCATCATGTACATATTTCTCATGTAATCTTTGTAATTCTGTTACTGGTGGGAGCTGTTCGATAGATAGTGATGATTGTTGTAATCCATCTCCTTCAAACCCATCAGGTGGTTCTCACAATTCAAAGAATAAAACAAAACCACCAGCTAGTGGTGGTGGATGTAGTCACGTACAAGGTCTTGGTATGCCATGCATAAAAAATGAATTAAATTAATCTACCAAATATGGAGGCGATATGAAAAATAAATTGATTTATGTAATAATATTTCTATTTGTTATACTTATTGGAATAACAATATATAAATACAAAGTTTATGATAAAAACGAAAACAAGCATTATTTTATACCTATGATGCCATCAAATATAAGATTACCAAGAGTAAAAGTAACAAGTGATGTAAAGGAAGAAGAAAAAGATAATACAGTTGACGAGAACATAAGATATTATGGAAGTAATCCAAATAACTATGTATCATTTAATAATGAATTATGGAGAATAATAGGAGTATTTGGTAACAATGTTAAATTAGTAAGAAAAGATATATTATGAAGTTTATCATGGGATAGTAGTGAATCAAGTATAAATAGTGGATATGGTGTAAATGAATGGAGTCAAGCAGATTTACAAAATTATTTAAATAAGATGTATTATGGAGGAGAAACAGTTACGTGTTATAGTGGTTCAAATAATAAAACAACAACATGTCCAACTGGAACAATAGATGAAACATCAAAGAGTTTTATAGATAATCATTCATGGAATACAGGGGCTATTAAAATTGCAGAAAGTACAGACACACTTTTATTTTATCAAGCAGAAAGAGGGATGGTAAGTGGTAAATCATCTTGTTCAGATGGTGATAATTGTAATGATACAGTAGAAAGAACAACAACATGGACTGGATATATTGCATTACCATACATAACAGACTATGCATATGCAAGTAATGAAAGTATATGTGAAACAAATATGCTAGCCCAAGATAGTTCAAATACGTATATATGTAGGAGTAATAATTGGATCTATAGTAAATATAACGTTTGGTATTTAGCTTCTTATGCTGCTTTTGGTTTTGCAAATGCTTCGTTTTTTATTCATGCTAATGGAAAATTATTAAATCGTATAGTTTCAGCAGATTATAATGTTTTTCCTTCAATCTATCTAAAAAGTAATGTTATAATAGAAAGTGGCAATGGAAGTGAAAGTAATCCATACATGTTAAAAATTAATTCTTAATAAAATAACTGATTATTTATCAGTTTTTTTAATTTAATTATAATATATTCATATTATTTATTAGGTGATATGATGGAGATGTTAGGTATATTAGTTTTGTTTATATCGGGTATATATTTTACTTTTAAACTTAAATTTATTCATTTTAATCCTAAATTGATATTTAGGAGTTTGGTTAAGAAGGAAACTGATGAGGGTATATCTCCATTTCAAACATTATGTATATCTTTAGCATCTAGGATAGGTGTTGGATCTTTATCTGGAATGGCATTTGCGATTTATATAGGTGGACTTGGGAGTATTTTTTGGATATGGGTATCTACACTTATTTGTGCGTCAAATACGTTATCTGAATCTATTTTGTCTATAAAATATAGAAAGAAATTGGGTAATAATATGTATGAGGGTGGTCCGTTTTATTATATAAGTATGGGACTTAAAAAGAAATATTTGGCAATTGTTTATGCTTTAATATTTGTTTTTGCTTATATATTTGGATTTCTTACAATACAATCAAACACTATAAGTAAAATAGTTACTGAAATAGTTCCTGTTAATGGATTTGTAATTGGTATGGTTGTTGTAGTGATGACATCTCTTATAATATTTAAGGGTGTAAAGGAAATTGCTAGTGTGGTATCTAAATTAGTTCCATTTATGGCAATTTTATATATTTGTACTTGTTTATTTATTATATTTGGAAATATTAGTAGGTTAGGAAATATTATTAAGTTAATAATAAGTAGTGCTTTTAATCCAAGGAGTTTTTTAACTGGTTTTATTGTTGGAACAACAAAATCAATATTTTCAACGGAAGCAGGACTTGGCACGGGTGCAATTGCGTCTAGTGCTTCATCATCTACTAATGAAGTTGAACAAGGACTTATACAGGTGTTTGGTATACATTTTGATACGTTTGTAGTTAGTACATTAACTATATTTGTAATATTGCTATCTCCATACAATATATTAAATTTAAGTAATATAAATGGTATAGAAATAACTAAATATGCATTTAATTATCATTTAGGAACATTTGGTGGTTTAATTCTTACTATATCAATTATTTTGTTTGCGTTTTCAACGATTATAGGTGGATATTATTATGGAGAAATTGCACTTAAGTTTTTGATTAAAGATTTAAATACTAAGTTATTTAAAATAATTGTACTTGTGCTTTTGCTTATATCTACTGTAATATCTCCAACTATAATATGGAATTTAATAGATAAATCTATAGTTATACTTGCTATAATAAATACTATTAGTTTGGTAATGATGAGGAAAGAAATATTTAATATAGTAAAGAAATATGATAAAATTTAAGTATGGATGTGGTATTATGATAGGAAATAGTTGGGATGATGTATTAAAAGAGGAGATTCATAAGGATTATTTTAAAAAGTTAGTAAAATTCTTGAATGAGAAAAGCAAGTGTAAAGAAATATATCCAAAAAGTGTTAATTTGTTTAGGGCACTTAAGTTAACTGATTATAAGGATGTAAATGTAGTGATATTGGGTCAGGATCCATATCATGGTGAGAATGAGGCGAATGGATTGTGTTTTTCTGTTAATCATGGGGTGAAAACTCCACCTTCGCTTCAAAATATATTTAAGGAATTGAAAAGTGATTTGGGTATTACAAGAACTGATACTGATTTAAGTGATTGGGCTAGGCAAGGTATTCTTCTTTTAAATACGGTTTTAACAGTAGAAAAAGATAAACCCTTTTCTCATAGAGATAAGGGTTGGGAAATATTTACAGATGTAATAATAAAAAAGTTAAATGAAAAGCAAGATCCAATTGTATTTATTTTATGGGGTAGTGCTGCAAGAAGTAAAAAAATTCTTTTAACTAATAAAATTCATATGATAGTTGAATCAGCCCACCCATCACCACTTTCTTATTATAAGGGATTTGAAGGGAGTAGGCCATTTTCTAAGACAAATGCTCTTTTAAAAAGTGTAAATAAAAAAGAAATAAAATGGTAACAATTGACAAAAATAAGGAATATGTTATATTAGTATTAGATTTTAAATAAGTTATCTCCCTTATAGATTTGGAAGAAATGTATGTTAAAATTCAATATTTATTAAGGAGGTAATTATGCAAGATAAGACAATTGTATGTAAAGATTGTGGTAAAGAATTTGTTTTTACTGTTGGTGAGCAACAATTCTATGCAGAAAAGGGTTTTGAAAATGAACCAGTAAGATGTAAAGAATGCAGAATTAATAAAAAGAATGCAATGTTTACTAAAAAAGAAAAATAGGGTTGAAAAGATAAATTAACAATGGTATAATAACATCGTTAATTTTTTATGGCGTCATTGGTGAAGTGGTTAACACGCCAGATTGTGGCTCTGGTATGCATCGGTTCGATTCCGATATGGCGCCCCATTTGAAAGTAACTTGTGGTTTTAATCTTCCATAAGTTTTTTTATGTACTGAGAAAGAAAATGCACTTAATATTATATCCTAAAACAGCTAGCAATTTAATATTATATTTGTTATAATAAATTTTAATTAAAATGCTTGTATAGATTTTAATAAAGGAGGATTAAATGCTTATAGATTATATCGATGAAGTAAAGAAAATATTAATATCAAACAAATTATGGAATGAAAATTATACTATTCTACCAAATTCTAAGAATGGTGGGCAATCGCTTTGTTTTTTTATAAGAGACGAAGATAATAAACCTAAGTATATAGCAAAATATTTTGATTATTTAAAAGACCTAAGCAATATTACAAATATGTTTGAGATTGGCGATTGTGAAACGGTTGATCAATACATGGACATATTAGCAGATAATCAAATACCTTATGATATTGATAATATCAATGAAATTGTATATTATTTAAAAAGATGTTTTTCAAGATATATAGAAGTGGCTGAAAAAACAACTGATTTATTTCCTAAAGTATACTGCTATGAAAAAAATGTAAAAATTAAAAATTCTTTCTATGGTTTGCTAATTGAAAAGGCAATTGATGGAATCACTCTACAAGAAAAGATGAACAATATTATTATGGATGGGAAAAACAATATAGAATTAGCTATCAAATGTATGAATGATGTTGGATTAGCAATTGATAAATTGTACAACAATGGTTACGTTCATCGGGATTTATCACCAGACAATATTATGATAGATAATAATGATAATAAAATGATAATTATAGATCCAGGTACAATAAAAATAATAAATCGTGATACAACTAATTTTGGCTATATGTTTGGAAAATGGCAATATGCTTCACCAGAACAATATCGTGGAAATGCTGTTAATGCAGATTTTTCAAGTGATTTATATTCTTTAGGTATAATATCTTTTCAAATAATTACAGGAACAAATTTGATTGTTGATTATTATCAAAAGAATCAAAATGATCCACATAGTTTAATTTGTAAAGATTTAGATAGAAATATTGAAAACAAATTTTTTAACTATTGTGATGATGATGAAAAGAATATAATAATGTTTAGCATAATAAAAAAAATGTTACAAGTTGACAAAGAACTTAGATTTTCCGACACTCAAAGCTTTATGGGTGCAATAGAAATTGTAAAGGAGGATAAAAATGACTAAAATATTGATTCAACATGGTCCTCAAAAAGGGCAAAAAATTGAAAATGCTTTAAATAGTAACAATGTTAATGGTGCCATTTTCTCATTAAGAGATGAAAAAATAGATTCGATATTTGATTATATTAGTAAATGCCCAAATTTAAATTCTAAGAATTCATTTATTGATTCTCAATTTTATTATTCTACATACGATAAAGATGTAGTTAAAAATCTAGAAAATACATTACATTTCCCTCTAGAAGTTTCTAGAAGAGATATGCGAACTAAATCAGCTAGAATGGATGAATATTTTAAAGATTATTCTGAATATTTAGAAGGAAAGATCGATAATATATTTGTTCCAGGATTGTCCATAGATGCGATTGATTGGAAATTTGACTATACATTAGATATATATAAGCAATTTAAAGAAAATAATAAATTTGAAAATTGTTATATGACGATGGTAATTTCTTCAAAAATGTTTCATAGTAAAAATGACATTGATGAAATTTTGTTAGATATTAGCGATGATACAAACGAATTTGATAGCAACGGCATTTATTTAATAATTAATTATGATGATACTAGTGATACAAATTATGAAAACATTGATCCAGAAACTCTTTCAAATATTTTATATTTTATATATATGTTAAAAAGAAAGAACTTTAAAATTATAGTTGGATACACATTCATTAATTCTATACTTTTTGCTATGCTTGATTGTGAATATATAGGTAGCGGATGGTTTAATAATCTTAGAAAATTTACAAATTCTAAATTTGAAAGTGTTGATATATTTGGAAGAAGAAAGAAGAAATATTTTTCTATTCCATTAATGAGTTATATAAATTTAGAAACAATTAGAGATTTAAAAAGTTATTATGAAATAAATGAATTAAAATCTAAAACTTTATGTGATGATTTAGCATTTTCTAATATTGATGATGTCTCATTTGTAGATTTAGAACATCAATTTTGGGAGGCACTTAATATAGTAATAAATGATGTAAATAGTTTGGAAAATATGGAAGAAAAAATAAAAATAATTAAATCTAAAATATTAAATGCTATTGCACTATCCGATAAAGTAATAAATTCAATTCCAGATTTTGTGGAATTAAAAAATATAATTAAAGTAAATACATCACATTTAAAAGAATGGTTATTTGCCATAGATTTATTTATGAAGAAAGCATCAATATTGATATACTGATGCTTTTAAATTAGTTTGAACAAGATTTGCTAATCTTATATAATTTTTAATACGATTTGACCTTTTAGCTCTTATAAGTGTTTTTTGCTTGCCTTTTGATACTCCAATAAGACCTATACCGTGTTCAATTAAAATTTCTTGATATTTTTCTAATAATTTATTTGCTACATCCATAGGAAATACCATATAACTATAATCAACATATTCTTTATTTATCATAGCTTGGAAAAAAGCTTTATTATAATCTGTTAATTTTGCCTCATATCCCGTTATTATAATTTTTGGAAAAGTGAAATTTATATTTCTATAATATAAATTATTTCTTTTTATAATAAGATTAACCTTTATAAGCTGATTAATACAATTAACTATTGTAGAATCACTCATTCCTTTTTCAGCAATTAATTTATCTTTACTAATGCCTCTATCCTTTTTTGTTTTCAAAAAAATTCTTGAGTTTGATGCTCTTGATAATATTTCACATTGTTCTTTTGAAAAAGGAATATAATTATTCTTAATATTTATAATATCTATATTTCCCCATCTTATAGGAACTTCTGTTGTTGTTATAGAGCGAGAAGATGTTTTAAATTTAAGATCTATAAACTTATTTACTAAATCTATCTCATAATCAAAAAATTCATTCATATCATCATCCTCCCACTAGTATTATAGCATGAAATTAATCTTATTTTATGATAAAAACTGAAAATTTTTATAATTCGTTAATTTTCATTTGAAATTCCGTTTTTAAGTAAAAAACTGCAATAAGTCTGTTTATAGTATAATATAAGTGTTTCTTTGCCTATGAATGGAGGAATTAAAATGAAAAACTGGAAACACTTAACTTTTGAACAAAGAAAAGTTATTTCAAATGGAATATCACATAATTATAAATTAAAAGAAATTGCTGAAGCATTAGGTTATGATTCTACAAGCATTTCTAAAGAAGTAAAAAGAAATAGGGAAAGCATAACTATGGGGCTTAACGTAACAGATTGTAAAAAAGAAACTAGATGGCCTTATGTTTGTACTGGTTGTAATAAAAGATATAACAATCAATGTTGTTTTACCAAATATAAATATGATGCTGGTAAAGCACAAAATAAAGCTGATATTAATTTAGTTAATTCTAGAAAAGGTATTGATGTAGACTCTGACGAATTCCAAAAACTTGATGACATTGTAAAAAATGGTATTGATAATAAAAAATCTATTTATCAAATTACTATCGAAAGCAAAGATACCATTAATAAATCAGTTACTACATTGTACAGATATATAAACAAAGGATATTTAACAACTAAAAGAATTGATTTACCTTATGCTGTTACTTATAAGAAAAGAAAATATAAAAAAAGTATGCCTATTCTGAAAATAGTGAAATTGACAGAACAGGTCATACATATATTGATTATCTGGCTTATATACACAAACACCCAGGAATCTATGTCTGGCAACTAGATTTTCTTGGATCAATTAAGACAGATAACAATAATATTCTATCATTTATTTTACCTGATTTGCAATTCGTTTTATTAGATTTAATGAAAAAACCAAATCAAGACAAAGTTGTAGAATATTTCGACAAGCTTGAAGAAAGAATTGGAACTAATGCTTTTATTGAATTAATGCCTGTTATATTAACGGATAGAGATCCTAATTTTACAGATATGAAAGGAATATGTTTTTCTAAAATAACTGGTGAAGAAAGATGTAAATTATTCTTTTGTGATGGTTATGTATCTAATCAAAAACCTAATGTAGAAAATATTAATAAACAATTAAGATTATTTTTCCCTAAAGGTAAAACAATAGACACTTATACTAAACAAGATATAAAAAATGTTAATCAAACACTTTTAAATAGACCACTAAAATCATTAGATTCATATACATCTAAACAAGCATTTATAAATGTATTTGATGAAGATTTATTTAATAAACTATTTTAATTATTGTCAATGGCGAACGAAGTAAGTTCATCTTGACCATTGACAATATAGAAAATTTACAATATTTAATCAAATAAAGCTCAGCTTTATTTGTTAATTATCACAAAGGCAAAGAAACGATAAAAACGGAAATAAGTTTGAAAAACGGAAATAACCTCCGTAATTTTAGCATGCAATAATTTAAGTGTTACTGATATAAATTAAAAGACTTATTGCAGTTTTTGGATTTGAAAGCTGAAATAAGTCTAATAAATAATACATTTTTTTATAAACCTGCATTTAGTCTAAAAATTCGCGAAAATTTTTATAATTTTACGTTTTTTATTGAATATATAATGATATTTTTGTATAATTAATTTATCAAGTATTACTAACTTGGGTGCAAAACTCATTAGTTTATCGCCCCATTTGAAAGTAACTTGTGGTTTTAATCTTCCATAAGTTTTTTTTATGTACTGAGAAAGAGAATGCACTTAATATTATATTGATTTTTTTTAATTATAATTATATAGTATATAATAGGTGATATAGTGAACGTTGATGTAAATATATATAAACTGAGTGATTTGTATAAAAATCTAAGTGATTATAATAGATTAAAGCTTCTTTTGTTTTTGTTAGATGGTGAAAAGGATTCTAATGAAATTGCTGATTATCTTGATGTTACTAGGGCAATTGTTGTTCATCAGTTGATGATTTTAAAGGAAGCAAAATTTATAGGTGTAAATAGGATAGATAAGAAGAATTATTATTTTTTACAACCACATATTTTGAGAGTGTTAAAAAATGATTATAGTGTTGTTAAGAAATTTAAAGATAAGAAAAAAATATAAAACCCGTTTCGTATAATGAAACGGGTCTTTTATATTATTTAGCAGTTTTATTTTTTTTAGAATAACGACTATTAACTATTTTAACTTTTTTACCAATTTTAGTAACAAATTTTTTTCTTACACCCTCTGGTAATTCTTTTTTTATAACTTTCATAAAATCCCTCCAACAGCATTATATCATGTATACTTTAAGATGTAAATTGATGAGAGAAAAACTCATTAGTTTATGATAGAATATTTTTTATTCTTTCTTATAAGAAAGAATAAAAAATCACGTTTGAGTTTGGGCAGATTATATCAGGGGTCTTTGAATCCATTTTTGTGACTGCCCGTCTCTTATCTTATTATTAATTTAGTCTTAGAAAGTGGGGTCTTGAATCCATATAACAAGCATGATGAGATAATTGTAAGCACTAAGAGTCAAACTAGGAAAGGAAGTATTATATGAAGTATGTTTTAGTACTTGATGTTGCTAAAGGTAAAAGCATGTTTATGCTATCTTCAGATGTTGGTGAAGTTTTATTGGAACCTACAGAATATATTCATAGTAAGAAGAATTTTGAACTAATTGATTTTAATATTAATAAACTTAACATTAAAGATAACTTAACTGTTGTCATGGAAGCAACTAGTATTTATCACAAAGCACCAGAAAGATTTTTTAAAGAAAATAATTATCATGTTATTGTCTTTAATCCTCTTATTGGCAAAGAAATTACTAATACTATTAGAAAAACAAAAACTGATAAACAAGACTGTATTAAATTAACTAATCTATTTTGGAAAGGGAGTATTCCTGATAGAAATTATACGGAAGACGAGATTTATACTAAATTAAATGAATTATCTAGACAGTATTATCATCTAGATGAAGGATTAACTAGACATAAAAATCGTTATAAAGAATTATTACATCTATGTTTTCCAGAATTTGAATTATGTTTTAAAGATGGAAAAATTTATGATTTAACTGCATTAAATCTTATTAAAGAGTTTCCTCATGCCTATATTATTAAAGAAAAAAGAGTTGATGCTCTTGCTTATAATATGGCTAATACTAATAATAGACACCTTAACTATTACAAAAGAAAAGCAAATACTATCAAAGAATATGCACAAAATTCATATCCTGGAGTTAATGAAAATTCTAAAGATGTTGATAATTTAAAACAATTAGCTAATATAATTATTGATATTACTGAACAAAAAGATGATGTAAAAAATCAAATGATTGAACTTGCTAAACAAACTAAACATTTTAATAACATTGCTTCTATATTTGGTATAGCTGATTTATCTGCTTCTTTAATAATTGCTGAATTAAAAGATATTACTAGATTCAATAACATTAAACAAATTAATGCTAGTTGCGGATTAAATCCTACCATAGTTCAATCAGGTAAAAGTATAAATTATCATGGTCCTATTTCTAAGCGTGGAAATAGATATGCTAGAAAAATATTATTTAATTGTAGTCGAAATATTGTAACTATATCTGCTAAATGTGATAAAGAAAATCCAATTTATGTTTATTATCAAAAGAAAAAACAGGAAGGTAAACATTACTACGCTTGTTTAACTGCCTGCTCTACTAAACTAATTAGAATTATTTATGCATTATGCATGAATAACTCAAATCAACAAAATTAGTTTAGCATTTTCTTTTATATATATCAACTTTTTAACACCAAAATTTTAAAAAAATTAATACTTTTGGTGTTTTAAGTCATGAATTAAACTACAATTTTTATTAAATTTGCAACTTTTTTAAGGAATTTACAAAAAGTACTTGTAAAAACTTAGAAAGTCACATATTGTATGCATAATGTATAATATTTTTTTCTTACTTTATAGTATACATGTTATAATTTAGTTGGTGATGTGTATGAAAACTGTATTAATAACTGGTGCTTCTCGTGGTATAGGGGCATCTATTGCACTAGAATTTGCTAAAAATAATTATAATGTAGTAATAAGTTATAATAGTAGTAAATGTGAAGGTGAAAAAGTAAAGGAGTATATTGAGAAAAATTATAAAGTAAAGTGTTTGATGGTTAAGTGTGATATTAGTAGTGAAATTGAAGTATCACATATGGTGGATTTATCTTTAAAAGAATTTGGTAATATTGATGTTCTTATTAATAATGCAAGTGTTTCTATGGATAATGATATAATGTCTAAGAGTAAAGATGAGTTTTTAAGGGTTGTGGAGGTGAATTTGGTTGGAACTTTTTTGGTTACTCGTGAGGTAATAAAAAAATGTAATGTGAATACTATTGTAAATATTTCGTCAACTGATTCCACTTCGACTTATTCTAAGTTAAATATAGATTATTCTTGTTCAAAAGCAGGAGTTAATATTCTTTCAAAAACATTTTCTCTTTGTTATCCGGATATAAAAATATGTACAATTATGCCTAATTGGGTTAATAGTGAAACAGTACTTAGTATGAATTCTGATTATTTAGAAGAGGAAATGAAAAGGATAGGACAGAAGAAATTAATAGATAAGGAGTATGTTGCTAGGAAAACTTATGAAGTGGTAGTTGATAAATTTATTAAAAATGGTGATATAATAAGAATAGATGAAGGTGAAGTATGATAAAAATAAATGAGAAAGTTAGTAAATTAGTTAGTGAATCCGAAAAGGAATTAGATGGTGTTTTTAGGGGTATTGATGATGTTTGTGAATATAACAGTATGAAAGTATTAAGTGCTTTTAATAGAAATAATGTATCTGAATCACATTTTATATCAACTACTGGTTATGGTTATAATGATATCGGGAGAGATGTTATAGAAAGGGTATATAGTGATATATTTAAAAGCGAGGATGCATTGGTGAGAACACAAATAATATCTGGGACTCATGCATTAACTGTAACTTTATTTGCGCTTTTAAGACCGGATGATGTACTTCTTAGTATATCTGGTAAACCATATGATACTTTGGATGAGGTAATTGGAATAACTGATAATGATAGTTCTCTTAAGAGTTATGGTATTAGGTATGAACAGATTGATTTAATAGATAACAATTTTGATTATGAAATGATTGAAAAGAGAATAAGAGAAAGTTTTGTAAAAGTTATTGAGATTCAAAGGAGTAAGGGATATTCTACAAGAAAAAGTATTGGTATAGAAAAACTTGAGAAAGTTATTAAGTTAATTAAAAGTGTATCTCCTAATACAATAGTTATGGTTGATAATTGTTATTGTGAGTTTGTGGATAAAATTGAACCGATAGAGGTTGGCGCTGATGTTGCTGTTGGTTCTTTGATAAAAAACTTGGGTGGTGGAATTGCAAGTAATGGTGGATATATTGTTGGAAAGCGTAATTTAATTGAATTATGTGCAGAAAGATTAAATGTTCCTGGTGAAGGTAAGGAAGTCGGTCCTACGATGGGTATGAATAAAAGTTTGTTAATGGGTTTGTTTTTTTCACCTAAAGTTGTTACTGAAGCAGTAAAAATAGCAGTTCTTACTAGTATGGTTTTAGAAAAACTTGGTTATGATGTTGAACCAAAATGGAATGATAAGAGAGTTGATATTGTCCAAAATATAATATTTAATGATAAGGAAAAATTAATAAAGTATTGTGAGGGTTTACAGGGTGCTTCACCAATAGATTCTAATGTACTTCCTATCCCTTCGCCTATGCCTGGTTATAATGATATGGTTATAATGGCTTCTGGATCGTTTACACAGGGTTCATCTATTGAACTTTCTTGTGATGCACCTTTAAGAAGTCCTTATATACTATATCAACAGGGTGGTTTAACTTATCAGTATGGTAAAATTGGTATATGTAATGCAATATCGAGATTGGAGGATTAAATGGATAAATTAATAAAGTGTGCTGTTTTGAATGAACTTAAGAGAGAACAGAATAATATAGAATTAATCGCATCAGAGAATTTTGTTTCAAAAGATATATTAGAACTTCAGGGAAGTGTACTTACTAATAAATATGCTGAGGGCTATCCTGGTAAGAGGTATTATGGTGGATGTGAATTTGTTGATGAAATTGAATCGTTAGCAATAAAGTATGTATGTGAATTGTTTAAATGTGAATATGCTAATGTACAACCACATAGTGGAAGTTCTGCAAATATGGCTGTATATAAGGCATTGTTAAATATTGGTGATAAGGTAATGGGTATGAATTTAAGTCATGGTGGACATTTAACACATGGGCATCCTATTAACTTTAGTGGTATGGATTATGACATTGTGTCTTATAATGTTGATTTAGAAACTGAAATGCTAGATTATGATGAGATAGAAAAGATAGCAATAAAAGAAAAACCAAAAATGATTATAGCGGGTGCTAGTGCATATTCTAGAATTATAGATTTTAAAAGATTTAGAGAAATAGCAGATAAATGTGGTGCTTATTTGATGGTTGATATGGCTCATATAGCTGGTTTAGTTGCTACTGGTTTTCATCCTTCACCTGTTAGTTATGCTGATGTTGTGACATCAACTACTCATAAAACATTAAGGGGTCCAAGAGGAGGCATAATCCTTACTAATAATAAGGAAATAATAAATAAAATAAATAAAGTAGTATTTCCAGGAATTCAAGGTGGACCATTAATGCATGTTATTGCTGCAAAGGCGGAATGTTTTTATGAAGCACTACAACCATCTTTTAAGGAGTATATTAAAAATGTTATAGATAATGCGTGTGAATTATCTAATACTTTAAAGGAAAATGGCTTTAAGATAATAAGTGGAGGAACATCTAATCATTTAATGTTAGTTGATGTTAAAAGCATTGGTATAACTGGTAAGGAAGCAGAAGAAGTATTGGAAAAAATAAATATAACATGTAATAAAAATACAATACCAAATGAAACTGAATCTCCTAGAGTAACAAGTGGTATAAGATTAGGTACTCCAGCAATGACTACAAGGGGATTTACTAAGGAAGATTTTCATGAGGTTGGATTAATAATAAGTGAAGCACTTAAAAATAAAGATAATGAAGAGGTATTAAGTAAGTTAAGATGTAGAGTTTTAAAATTAACTAGTGAGCATCCTTTGTATGAATAATTGATTATTGAAAGTTAATACTAATATCGAAAGGAGAAAAGTATGACTGACGATTTAGAATTAATAGAATATGTGTATCAAAATGCTGAAATGGGTGTTACTACTTTAAATGAATTATTGAAGGAATTAAAAGATAAGGGTAATAAAATAAAAAAATTAGTGGAAGAAGAAGTAAAGGAATATGAAAAGTTTTATAATGAGGCGAGGAAGCTTATAAATAAAACTAAGGTTCCTGCACAACATAATAATCTAATGAAGAAAGTTATGGCAAGTATGGGAGTTAGGAAAGAGGTAAAGTGTGATAATAGTGATGCCGCTATAGCAAGGATGTTAGTAGAGGGTGTTACTATGGGTATAGTTGATATTTCTACTAAAATTAAAAATTATAGTGATAGTGTTGATAATAAGATATTGGATTTTTCTAAAAGATATTTAAAATATCAAGAAGGAGAAATTGAAAAATTGAAAAAGTTTTTATAGGTGGTGAGTTTATGGCTAAAAAGAAGGTATTTTTTAGTTATTATTATGAAAAAGATGGTAATAAAGTAGATGATATAAGAGGTATGGGACTTGTGAGGGATATTAAACCTGCATCTAAAAAAGAGTGGGATAATATATGTAGTAAAGGTGATGAAGCAGTTAAAAATTGGATAGATACTAATATGAAAGATGCTGAAACTGTAGTTGTATTTATTGGGGAAGATACTATAAAAAGAAAATGGATAATATATGAGATAGAGAAAGCTTGGAATGAAGGTAAGGGATTACTTGGTATATATATTCATAATATGGATGGCTCTAATTATGGTAAAACGAATAAGGGAGAAAATCCTTTTGAACATTTTAAAATGAATAGAGATGGTAAGACATTAAGAAGTGTTATTAAGTGTTATGATCCAGATCCTAAGGATGCCTATAATTGTATATTTGAGCATATAGAAGATTGGATTAGTGATGCAAAGAGTATTAGGGATTTTTATTAAAAAAACTCGTTTTTACGAGTTTTTGTTATTTACATGTAGCGCCAATAGATTCATATATATTTTTTATATCATTTATGTCTATTTTTCCATTTTTAATTAGTTGACTATTTGAAGAATCAATACTTATCAATTTTTCTGTATCAATTTTTTCATAATCAATGTCTACTGTTGAAGTGAATGTATTTCCATTTATTTCTGTTTTATAATTATAATTTTCGATATTATTATAAGCACTATATATATTTTCAGTTTGTTCTTTTAAGGTATTAAGATATTCTGAATCATCAGATTTTACTATTTCAACACTTTTAACTTTTGTAACATAGTTTCCTTTATAATCTACTTTATAATTTAAAGACATTTTTGTATTGTTTTGGTCTGTGGTTTTAGTGCAAGTCATTGTTTTGACTTCATTTTCACATCCTGATAATAGAAAAACAAATAAAAATAAAGATATACAAAATATTAAGCTTTTTTTCATAACTCCTCCTTCTAATATAAATATATCATTGTTAATTATTATAATCAAATATTTAATTGATATAAATGTGTAAAATGTGTATAATTAAATTGGAGATGATTTTATGAAAATACCTTTTAAAAAGGCAAATATTTTACTACCTAAAAATTGTGATATGGAAAAATGGAGTGTAGTAGCATGTGATCAGTATACATCTGAAAAGGAATATTGGGATGATGTTAAGAAAATAGTAGGAAATAATCCTTCTACTCTTAATTTGATTCTTCCCGAGATATATTTAGAGGAAAGTGATATTGAAACTAGAATTAAAAATATAAATAAGAATATGGATAATTTATTGAAGGAAGATTTTTTTAAGGAATATCCAGATTCAATGATATATCTTGAAAGAAGACAAGCAGATGGAAAGGTTAGAGAGGGCTTAATTGGTATGGTAGATCTTCTTGACTATTCTTATGAAGTGGGTAGTACAAGCATGATAAGAGCAACTGAGAAGACTGTGATTGAAAGAATACCACCGAGAGTGAAGGTTAGGGAAAATGCGTCATTAGAACTTCCACATATAATGATTTTGATAGATGATGAGAAGAAAGATATTATTGAATCTTTGAAAAATAAGGTAAGTGAAGAAGATAAGGTTTATGATTTTGATCTTATGAAAAATGGTGGACATGTAACTGGATATGTACTAGATGACAGTGTGTCAGATGAAGTTATAAGTAAATTAGAGAGTTTATGTGATAAAGATTATTTTAATAAAAAATATAATGTGGATAATAAAGAAGTATTATTGTTTGCTATGGGTGATGGAAATCATTCGCTTGCAACTGCAAAGGCATGTTATGAAAATTTAAAGGGAACAATGAGTGAAGAAGAATATTTAAATCATCCATCTAGGTATGCACTTGTAGAACTTGTTAATTTGCACAGTGAGGCACTTTTGTTTGAACCAATAAATAGAGTTGTATTTAATGTTAATCCAGAGCATTTATTAGAGGAATTATCAAAGTATTATGATGTATCTTATACTGAGTGTGATGGACAGAAGTTATATTATGTGTATAAAGAGAAGGAAGGATATTTGTGGATTAAAAATCCTAAAACAAATATAGCTATTGGGTCTTTGCAATTGTTTTTAGATGATTATTTGAAGAAAAATGATGGAAAAATAGATTATATTCATGGTGATGAGGTTACTAAAAATTTAGGTAAAAAAGATGGAAATATTGGATTTGTAGTTGATGCAATGAGTAAGAATGAGCTTTTTAGAACAGTTATATTGGATGGTGCTTTACCAAGAAAGACATTCTCAATGGGCCATAGTTATGATAAGAGATATTATTTAGAAAGCAGAAAGATTAAGTAGGAGGATTTTTATGGAATTAAAAGGAAGTAAGACAGAAAAGAATTTAATGGATGCGTTTGCGGGAGAATCTCAAGCAAGAAATAAGTATACATATTTTGCCAGTAAAGCAAGAAAAGATGGTTATGAGCAAATAGCAGAAATATTTGAAGAAACTGCAAATAATGAGAAGGAACATGCAAAGTTATGGTTTAAATTATTAAATAATAATTCTATTCCATCAACTGTAGAAAATTTGAAGAGTGCAGCAGAAGGAGAAAACTTTGAATGGACTGATATGTATGATAGAATGGCTAAAGAAGCAAGAGAAGAGGGATTTGATCGTATTGCTAATCTTTTTGAAAGTGTTGGTAAAATAGAAAAAGAGCACGAGGCAAGATATAAGAAATTACTAGAAAATGTAGAAAATGGATTAGTATTTAGTAAAGAGGAAGATAAAATTTGGATATGTAGAAATTGTGGCCATATAGTAATTGGAAAAAATGCACCTGAGGTATGTCCAGTATGTTCTCATCCAAAAGCGTTTTTTGAAATAAAAGAAGAAAATTATTAAAAAGTCACTTTGAAGTGGCTTTTATTTTATATATTTTTCTATAATAATCTCTTTCAAGTATTAATTTAGATATTATAAATTTATTGTTTACGATTTCATTTGTTTTTTCTACATAATTATTGTCTACATTATTAACAAATGGAATAAATGTATTAGTAACAGAATTGTATTTACCTTTATCAGTTATAAAACTTCTATCATTATATATTACTAAACCATTTTCATTTGATAGTAAATCTTTTCCCATTAGAATTCTTGAATCATAGTTTATACCAAATAAATTTAATATAGTTGGTAATATATCTAAACTACTTCCAAATTTATTAATTTCAATACTTTCTTTTAATTTGTTGTTCCAAATAATAAAGTTGTTTTTGTGAATATCAAATTTTTCATCTTTTATATAATTTGTATTTTGTTTAATTGCTTTTTTTGATAATCCATATGGATAATGATCGGCACTAATGACTATTACTGTATCATCAAGTTTGTTTGCTTTTTCTAGTTCTTTAATTAAAAGTTCTACTGCTTTATCAAGTTCTATTTGAGTTGCTAGATATGCTTTGATTGATTCATCATAATTTAAATCCTCGACATACTTTTTATTTTTTCTGGCAATTATATTATCTTTATAATTATATTCTAAGTGACCGCTTACTGTCATGTAATAAGTTATAAAAAGGGATTCATTTATGTAATCTTTTATAGATTGTTCAATCATTTCAATATCGCTTTCTGGGAAGTAATCGCAGTTTATTTTTAAGCCCCCATTGCACCCTTTGTAATTATATCCCATATTTGGATGTGACTTATTTCTGTTGTAATAATTATAATCTCCGTCATGATATGCATTAGCAACATAACCATTTCTTTTAAATATATTGCCATATACAAATGGTAAATAATTGTTACTTGAATCAGGCATACTCCATGTTCCTTCTTTTGGGAGTAGTGATGTAAGTGAAATGTATTCTCCATCTGATGTACTTATTGAATAAAGTGGTGTATAAAAATTATTAAATTTAAATCCATTATTATATAGTTTATATAGTGTTGGTGTTAGATTTTTGTCTATTGATAATGGTGATGCGGATTCTGCAATAATTACAATTAAATTTTTATCTTTAAATATACCAGTATATTTATTCTTCATTGTTGGTTTTTCATTCTTAAAATATTCGTGCATTTTAATTAAAGTTTCATCTTTTTCATTCTCAATTAATTCATCAAAATCAATATCTAAAACATTATATTCTTCACTACTATAATATATATTTTTATTATTATTATTATTAAATTCTATATTTTCATCAGTTTTAAAAATCATTCTTTTTAAATCTATTCTCATTTCATTTAATACACCTAAATCCTTTGTTATTAGTTTAGGAACATACGTATTATAGTATAAATTGTATGTTGAGTATGTTTTAGTATCTTTACTTAGATTAATTAGTAATATTGGTAGAATGTATGAAAATAATAAGCCAGTAAATGTTATTATGTAGTATTTTTTGTTTTTTCTTTCCAGAGTAAATTTATTAATGCCAAAAAACAAACTTATAATTGGTATTAGTAAAATTAATATTGGTATAATATTTTCTGTTATTACTCTTATTATGGAATTTAGAAATCCAAAAACTTGTGCACCATTAAACATGGAATAAATTGAAAATACAGTTTCATAATATTGATAATATACAAATTGTGATGTGAATAATAACCATATGAATAGAGTTGTTATTGTAATTATAATTTTACAAATAACTTTATTATTTATTATACTTTCTAGAAGTGTAATAAGTAATGCTATATTTATATCAAATAGGATAAGTATGACTGTTGATAAGCTGAATAAATTATTAAATATAAATATTTTGAAAATAAAATCAAAAAATAATATTGTTATTATATTAAAAATAAGTAAATTATATTTTTTCATTAAGAATCACCCTCCTTATAATATCAAAACTAATAATGTTTTACAATAAATGTATATTATGTTTAATATATAGTATACTAAAAAATGAAAAGAATAATTTTTTTAGCACTCACTATTGACAAGTGCTAGAAAATGAGTATAATTATAATTGTGAAAGGAAGTGGATTATATGAACATAATTCCAAAAAGTTTTTATTTAGATGATATTTTTGATAATTTTGATTCAACACGTAATAACAATATGAAGTGTGATATTTACGAAAAAGATGGTGATTATCATATTGAGATAGATATTCCTGGATTTGATAAGAAGGATATTAAAGTAGAATGCGATAATGGATATTTGACTGTAACTGCTAAGAAAGATGAGGAAGCAGAAGATAAATCGAAGAACTATATTCGTAGAGAAAGAAGTTATGGTAAATACCAGAGATCATTTTATATAGGTGATATGGATAGTAACGAAATTAGAGCAAAGTTTAAACATGGAATGTTGAAAATAATTGTACCAAAAGTAGAAACTAAAGAAACAAAAAGACATATAGAAATTGGAGAATAGTTTTCTCCTTTTTTTTATTTTAAATTATTTTTATTTCTATTGCTAATACACCATGTTTATCTTGTTGTTCTATTGTGTATATTTCATTTAATGTATGTAATAGTTCATCTTTTGTTAGGGTTTTATCAGCCATTAGTTCTATACTAAAATCATTTATTAAATCTTTAAAGTTATTGTATTTATATATGTTTGTAATTTTTGTATTTAAATATTCTTTTGTTTCACTTAATTCTTCAAATGTAATAATATCGTTTACTTTTAATTGTTTTCTTTTTTCATCATTTAATCGTAGTTCTAATCTTTTTGTACCATTTTTAATATAATTAAAGTATTGTGGTAATAGTTTCATGTTATATGTTTTCATAAGTTTTTCCTTTCTTGATATAATTTTATCATAATTTTTTTGATTATATAGATTTTAATTATAATTTAAAATGTTTCATATTATAAATCTGATTTACATAATATTTAGTATGAATAAAATATATGGAATAATAATTAGTTTAATAGCTGGTTTATCTACTTTGATTGGATATTTGTTTATATATATAAAAGGAGATAAAAATAAGATAATCTCTAGGTGTTTATCATTTGCAGGTGGTGTTATGATAATGCTTTCTGTTATAGATTTATTGCCTAGTAGTATTGAGAATTTATGTAAAGAGAATTCTTATTTTAAAACTATTATTTTTAGTTTTTTGTGCTTTTGGATTGGTTTTTTTGGGTGTCATTTTATTAGTAAATTGATGCATAATGAATCTAGTAAGTTATATAAAACGGGGATAATATCGATGCTTGGTATAGTTTTACATAATATACCAGAGGGTATAGCTACTTTTGTACTTAGTGCTATAGATTTGAAATTGGGTCTGTTTTTGGCAATTGCAATAATACTTCATAATGTACCGGAGGGTATAGGTATAGCAATACCAATATTTTATTCTACTAATAGTAAAAAGAATGCATTTTTGTATACTTTTATATCTGGTATAAGTGAACCATTGGGTGGTTTGTTTGCACTTTTGTTTCTTTATAAATATATTAATAATTCTATAATTGGTTTTTTATTTTCTTTTATAGCTGGTTTAATGATTTATATTGGTTATTTTGAACTTTTAAAAACGTCTAGGTATTATGATAATAAAAAGAATACATTTCTGTACTCTTTTATAGGAATGATATTTATTATAATTGTTGAAGTAATTCTTAAGTTATCTTAATTTCTTTTTAATATATAAATATATAGTTGAGATTAAGGAAATTGTACTAATAATGGCACCTGTTTTTAGACCTTTTGTTTTATATATAAATTCTATATTATGATATCCTTCATTTAAATTAAAACCTATATAAGAATCTCCTATTTTATAAAAATCTATATATTTGTTGTCTACTTTTATTTTCCAACTATTATCATATGGAATACTTGTAAATATTACTCCATTTTCTTTTAAGTTTATATATCCTTTAATATGATTTTCTTTGAATGAAGAAATGTTTAGAATCTCGTCATTTAATGAATTATATGCTTTTTTAAAGTTATTTTCGTTAAAACTATATGCATATATATTAAATTCGTTATATGATGTATCTCCGTAACTAAAGTACATTGTTACATTTATATCATCATATTTGCTAAAGTATCCTAAGTTAATAATATATGGTTCATTTGTAGCAATAAAATATGACTCTCCATTTACTAGTATACTGGATAGGTTATTGCTATCAATGTATAAATATACATCTCCATTTCTATCATTTTCCAGATTAATTGAACATATTCTTGAATTTATAAAATATCCATTATTTGTGATTTCTGGAACTATATCTTTAAAATTTATATTTAATTTATTGAACATGTTATCAAAACCAGTTGATTCTTTGATAAAACTTTCTTGTACAGTAAATGGATTATTTGAAGATGTATCCCAATTTTTAATGTTGTTATTTACTTTGTATGCAATTGATAATGGATATTTATATTCTTTTATACCTTCATTTTTGTTTTCTTTGTAGAAGTTTTTGTTATAATTAAATTTACCAACTAGGTATTTAATATTAAACATAGAATTATATATTGGAGTTTGTAAATTGTAGTAGTAACTGTTAATGTTATTGCTACCATTTCCTAATTTTCTTTGTAGTTTAGAAATGTCTTCATATGTCATAGATGAGAATACTGATATACCATAATAATTGTTTAAAGCAGGATCATTATATGTATCATGCTTTATTTTTTCTATTCTGTAGAATTCGTTCTCTTGAGGTAGTATATTTTTAATATATTGATAATTTTTAATTGAATTATCTAAATCTTTACCATTATGATCTGGTTTTATATTATAAACGCATGATATACATGTTTCTATTGCTACAATAGTTATTAATGCGAATTGTGTATATTTTTTATTTTTAATGTTAATTATTAAAATTGTAAAATATATTATTAGCAATATTGTATTAATTATAAGAACTTTATTTTGTAAATTATCAAATTTTATTATTTTTGATAATATTATTAGAAGTATAAATACAGTTAGTGTTATTAATAATTTTTTTGTGTTTATGTATTTAATATTAATTAGTGATTTGTATGCAATAATAATGGTAATAAAAATATATATAAATGATTGTCTATATGGTAAATCATTTGGAAAATGAAAACCATGCCATATAAAATTGATGAATGTATTATGCATACATAAGAATAGTGTAAGTAGTAATAATGCATACAATATTTTTTCTTTTTTATTAATATTTTTATTTATTAAGAATAATGGTATTAATATAAATATTAGTAGTGAAGAAGATGTGTTTGGTAGGGGAATATTTTCGCTTATTAATGCAGTTGGTTTTGATAATGAAAAATTATTTAAAATAAAATTTATGATATTAAATTCTGTTTCAAATATACTTGGGAATGTATCTTTTGTTGCGGATATACTAGATAATGAAAAATATATTGGAATAACTACTATAGAAATAATTCCTATAGATATTATTGAATATAAAATATAATTTTTGAACTTTATGAGAAAATCTTTTATATTAAATTTATAATTTAGTAAATAATAAAATTGGAAGTATATGAAGGTGAATATACATATCATGTATCCAATATAATAATTAGAAAATATTGATATTGATAAAGTGATTATGTATAGTAAGCTTTTGTTTTCTTTTATTATTTTTTCTAGTCCTAAAATAATTAGTGGTAAAAATATCATTCCGTCTAACCACATAATGTTCCAGTGATATGCAATATAATATGAGGAAAATCCGTAGGAAATGGAAATAGGTATTGATAATATTGAATTTTTTATGTTTTTTGTTAAATAATAACAAATGGTTGTGCTTGCGAGTACTGCTTTTATGGCAATTAGTAAGGAAAAACCAGTTGATAAATTATCTTTAAAGGGTAATAGTAGTATGTTAAATGGACTTGATAGATAATTATAAAGGTTTCTTATAAATGGAAGTGAACCGTTAAATGAAAACAATAATGTTTTGGAGTTTAAAATTCTGTTTATTAGTTCGCTAGTCATAGGAAAATATTGATGATAAAAATCTATAACTGTGAAATCTTTTGAACCAAATGGGGTAATATTATTAATATAAAAGAATACTAGGATTATTAGTATTGATAATAATAGAGTATATAAGACATATATATTATTTTTTATTTTTTTCATAAAATCACCATTTAAATTGTAACATATCAGAAAAAAATATAAAATATAAATAAGTAGTTGAAAAATAAAAAAAATAGTGTTACTATTGTAATATGTAAAATAGTGGAGGAGTGGTCATATGAATGATAATCAAAATGGTATGAACAACATGAATAATATGAACAACATGAATAATATGAACAACATGAATAATCCAAACGAGATACAGAATGCAGCACAGAATGATTATTATAACAATGATGCGTATTATAATAATTCTAATTACGATAATTATAATAATTATAGTGATACAACATATGAGGAAAAAGAAAAGAAAAATGGCATATGGTGGAAGATATTATTAGTAGTACTTGTATTGTTGATAATAATTATCTTGTTACTAAAATTCTGTACAGGTGGAGTTAGTAATGATGAGAAGTACGTGAAGTTAAAAAGTGAGATATGTACGGCAGCAGAGGAATATTTGAATAATAATCCTAACTTATTAGATAGAACAACACCAGGTACATCAGTGATAATTAGATTTAGTAAACTAGCTGATGCAAATCTAATAAGTGCAAAAATAGAAAATCCATATTATAATGGTGGACTATTTAAGAAGGGTACAGAAGAGAAGTATTATCCTATGAATAGTAGTGTAAGATTACAAGTTAATAACGATGGTTCTTTGAATTGTGAATTGGTTGATAATGCTAATGATACAACAGCACCAGAGTTAAGATTAAATGGAGATGCTGTTATTAGTTTGGCAGTTGGTACTGAATTTTCTGATCCTGGTTATACTGCAACAGATGATTATGATGGTGATATAACTGATAAGGTTGTAAGAAGTGGAAATGTAGATTATTCTAAAGCAGGAGAATATACATTAACATATACAGTAAGTGATAGTGCTGGAAATACAACATCTAAAACAAGAAAAGTTATATATGAGGAGTTTGCTAATATAGATATTACTTTGGGTAGTATATTAGATGGTGTAACACCAATGATATCTTTAAAGGGTGCAAATCCATATTGTTTAGTTAAAGGTAATCAGTATGTAGAACCAGGTGCAACAGCAACTGATAATGTTGATGGTAATATAACTGATAGAATAGCTGTAACTAATAAAGTAACAGGTAATTTAATGGGGGCATTTAGAGTAGTTTATAAAGTTTCTGATTCATCAGGAAATGAGGCAATTGCGTATAGAGCAGTAATAGTAACTACAGAGTGTCCAGAAGAAAAACAACCTGAATTAGTAGCAAATAACGCACCAGTTATAACATTAATTGGTAAGAGTGCGGTAACTGTTGCTAAGGGAACAGAGTATATAGATTTAGGTGCAACTGCTTATGATAAAGAAGATGGAGATTTAACAAGTAAGATTGTTACTGATACAAGTGCAGTTAATACTAGTAAAGCAGGTGTATATAAAGTTCATTATAGAGTAACTGATAGTCAAGGTGAACTTGCAACTGCTGTAAGAACTGTAACTGTAAAAGAAGCAGTGTCTGGTAATCCAAGTGTAAGATTTACTGGAAAGAAAGAAAATATAAAAATAGAAGTTGGAAAAGGTAATGATTCGTTATTAAGTGCACCAGCAGCTGTTAATGAAAATGGTGTTGCAGTAGCTGTAACAAGGCGAATTGAAGATTATGTGACGAAAGCAGGAGTATCTGCAATTGATTGGAATAGAGTAGGTAAATACAGAGTTATATATACAGCAACACATGGTAATGGAGTTATAACTCAAGAAAAATCAATAATAGTAACTATATATGAGACAAATGTAGTTATAGGTGGTCCTGATACAATAACAATTACAAAAAGAGATTCTGGTTGTGATTTATCTGAAGCAGATTTAGTAAAAGCAGGTGTAACATTTACAGCCAGTGGAAACAATACTCCAATAGTAAAAATAAGTAATGGTAGTGGAATTGCTTGTAAAGTTGGTTCTTATGAAATTGTAGTAAGTGCTTCAACTACTGAAGGAGATCCAGTTACAAAGAAAATTAAAGTTAATGTAATTGAAGGTAATACAGGTCCAGTAATAGATGTTACTGCACCAAGTAAAGTAACAATAATTGGTAATAGTTTGAATCCATCAAATGTTTATAATACAAATGAGTTATGGGCTGGTGGAGATAAAACTGGTGTAACTATATCATTTAGAGCGACTCCGGCTAAGAATACTGAGATAGCACATTTTGAATGGTCAACTAATTGCAGTGATTCTAATGGAGAAATATCTAGAATGTCAGCAACAGATGGTATGAAGACATTTACAGAAGAAGGTAAGAATAGCATATGTATAAGAGCTGTGACAACAGCTGGTGTAAAGGGACCTTGGTCTAATCCAGTAAAAGTTTATATAGATAGAACTGGTCCAGTTGTAGTATTTACTCATACATGGGCTGATAAGGAAAATGATTGGCATAATAAAGCTTTAACATTAACTTATAAAGCAACTGATTCTGGTTCTGATTTAGATCATTTTGAGTATACATATGATGATGTAAAGGCAAAGAAAGCAGAAGAAATAACTACTCATAATGAGGCAACAGGAAAATTAACTGTTCAAGAGAATACAGAGCCAAGTAGACCAAAACTATTTGTTTATGTAAGAGCAGTAGATAAAGCAGGAAATAGAGGAGAATGGACAATTAATCCTGCGTATGCAAATATAGATACAGTAAAACCAAATGCACCTACGTTAACTGTTGAAGGTAATAATACTAAAATAGTAAAATTAAATGCAACATTTAAAGATGGAGAGTCAGTAAGACCAAGTGGATTTGGTAAGTTAATATATACTATTAATGGTGGAACAGAGTTAGAGGAATTAACTCAATTGATAACAATGCCATCAAATACAACACAGGCAAATGTAACAAGCAATGTAAAAGTATGGGCAGTAGATAAAGCAGGAAATAAGAGTGATGGGTTTGCAGAAGAAACTGTCACAGTAGCACCAATGAAAAAACCAGCAACTGGTGTAGACATAACTAATAATGGTGATAAAGTAACTGATGGTGGAGCATGTAAAGCTGGTAATATATATGTTGGAGATAGCTTTACATTAGTAGCAAAACCAAAACCAGCAGATGCTGATGAAAAAGATGTAATATGGTCATCAAGTAATGGAAGTGTTGCAACAGTAGATGCAGATGGAAAAGTAACAATAAAGAGTTCGGGTAATGCTACGATAACTGCAAAAATAGGTAATGCAAGTACAACATGTACTATATCATCAACAACGCAGGTTGAACCAGGATATACTCCTAGTCCAGGTGGCGGTGGATGTTATGGAAAATCAACACCAGTAGGAAAAGGTTGGTGTTGGTGTGATTATAACAAACATGATTGGGTTTGTGAGAATGATGGAAATGGTTCTAGTGGAAATAAACCAAGTGGCGGCGGTTCTGGTGGAAATAATACAAAACCATCTAAAACAACTACAACAACAAAAAAAACATGTAATATAAGCGGTTGCGCACAGTATAGTCTAGATGATGAGTGTTACTGTATTTTATGTGAGTTTGGTTATGAAAGCACAAGCGGTGGATGTGAAAAACAGACAATTAATCCGAATAAAACAACTAAATCAACCAAAAAAACAACAAAAAAAACAACCAAAAATAATAATAGAACAGATAGTCTAAATTGAGGTGACTATGAAAAAGAAATTTGATAAAGCTGGTGCTAAAATGCACTAGCTTTTTTTATTCCTAAAATGCACTATGTTTGTATTATATATTAATAATAGATGGAATAATATAAATATATATTTATTATACATATAGAAAAAATGTGCATACTAAATATAGGGTGATTGTGTGAATATAAATTATAATGAGTTGTTTAATGTTGTAATACGTGGATTATTGTCGTTAATTACTTTGTTTTTAGTAACTAAGTTAATTGGTAAGAAACAGGTTTCTCAACTTAGTTTGTTTGATTATGTTATTGGTATATCTATTGGTAATTTTGCTGCTGAGATGACTATTAATTTGGAATCTGAGGAATTGTATGGAATTATTGCTGTTTTGTTATTTGGTGGTATTGCTTATTTGGTATCTGTTGGTACAATGAAGAGTATTAAGTTAAGAAGGTTTTTTATGGGGAGTCCGACTATTCTTATTGAGCATGGAAAAATATTACAGGATAATTTTTATAAGGTTAAGTATGATATAAATGATATGTTGGAACAGTGTAGGGTTAATGGTTATTTTGATATTTCTGAGATAGATTATGCTATAGTTGAGGCGAATGGTGAACTTAGTATACTTGCTAAGAGTGAGTATTTGCCTGTAAATAGGAATGATATGAAATTGAAAGTTAGTAAGAATGGTTTGTGTGCTAATGTGATTATAGATGGAAAGGTTATGTATAATAATTTGAAAAAAATTAAAAAGGATGAGAAGTGGTTAAATAAGGAGTTAAAGTTAAAGGGTAAGGATATTAGTGATATTATTCTTGCTACTGTTGATATAAATGATAAGGTAGTTTTTTATGAGAGGAATAAGGGTGTGGTAAGTTTGGATGTGCTTGAATAGAATTTAGTGGTGATATGATGAAAAAGTATAAATATTTAATTATTAGTATTTTAATTAGTTTGGGTGTGGGCGGATTATCTGCTTTAATTACTGGTGGTGATATGGATACTTATAAGTATTTGAGTAAGCCACCTTTATCTCCTCCTAGTGTATTATTTCCTATTGTGTGGACAATTTTGTTTATATTGATGGGAATTAGTGCATATATGGTATATGTTTCTAAGGATAGAGATAAAGATTCTGCTCTTACGGTTTATGTTATTCAATTAATTATTAATTTCTTTTGGTCTATTATTTTCTTTTCATTAAAGCTTCGTTTGTTTGCCTTTATTTGGATTATTCTTTTATTAGTACTTATAATTATAATGATTGTTAAGTTTTATAGAATCTCTAATAAAGCTGGTTTATTGCAAATACCATATTTAATATGGACTTGTTTTGCAACGTATTTGACTATAGCAATTTATATATTAAATAGATGATAGTAAATATTTTGTTTATACATATAATAAAATGGGGTATGTATTATTACAATTTAAATTGATAATTTTCCAAGAAAGCACTTATGTGCTTTTTGTTATATCAAAATTAATAAAAATAATTTTTTTAGTTATACTAATAAATGGTGTATGTGTATGAAAATAGCATTTATATTATTATTAATTTTGGTGTTTATTGTATTAAGTTTAAAGAAGTTAAATATTGTTAGTTTGTCTTTTTTATTATCAATGTTATTATTTATTGTTTATTTAGACAGTGTTTTTCCTTTGTTAAGGTTTGAATTAAAGGGTGATGAAGTTATTAGTATTAATTTAAATGAAGAGTATAAGGAGCATGGTTATGTTGTTTATGGTTTTGATAAATATAATGTATTTATAAATAATAGAGTTGATACGTCTAGAATTGGAGTTTATAATGTGGATTATATATTAAACTATGGTAGGAAAAAGATAATTAAAACTAGAAAGGTAATTGTAGTTGATAGGGTAAAACCAGTTATTGAATTAAAAGGTGATGATGAGGTATTTATAAAAGAAGGTTATAAGTATGATGAGCTTGGTTATACTGCAACAGATAATTATGATGGTGATATAACTTATTTGGTAAAAACGTCTAGTAATTTGAAGAATGAAGTGGGTAAATATAAGATAGTTTATTCTGTTAGTGATAGTAGTGGCAATGTTAGTTCTATAACAAGAATAGTAAATGTTATTCGTAATAATAATGGTGTTGTTTATCTTACTTTTGATGATGGACCAAGTGAGATAACTGAGGAGATTTTAAAAGTTTTGAAAAAAGAAAATGTGAAGGCAACATTTTTTGTTCTTAATTATACTTATCAATATAATAATGTAATTAAAAAAATAGTAGAAGAAGGACATTCGATTGGTTTGCATAGTTATTCTCACCAGTATGATAACATTTATTCTTCTGTTTATAGTTTTTATGATGATTTGAATAAGATTAAAAATAAAGTTAAAAAAACCACAAACTTGGATGTGAAAATAATAAGATTTCCTGGTGGAAGTTCAAACACTGTTAGTAAGTTTAATAAGGGTATTATGAGTTATTTGACTCGTGATGTTGTTAGTAATGGTTATCATTATTTTGATTGGAATGTTGATAGTGGTGATGCATGGAATGCAAGAAATAGTTATGAGGTTTATAATAATGTGATTTATAATTTAAGTATGAATAGATCTAATGTGGTTCTTATGCATGATTTTTCAGGTAATTATAAAACATTAAATGCACTTGATGATATAATTAGAACTGCTAAGAATAATGGATATGTGTTTGATAAAATAACGTATAATACTCCAATGATTGTTCATAGTGTGAATAATTAACTAAAATTTATAATTTGTTTATATATATTTAATAAAAATGTTAAATATTAAGTATTAAAATAAAAAATAGTAATAAAGTATTATCAAAAATTAAAATATGACTCTTTGAAAAATAAGTTTAAAAGTTTTATAGTTGCATCAAGGAGGAAGAGATGAAGAAGATTTTAATTTTTATGTCAATACTTTTTTTGAGTATCAGTGTGAATGTTAAGGCGGATTCAAGTAGTGTTAGAGTTAGTGTATATTATGTGCCTGATGTTTACTATAATTATAAAAAAGATGGTGTGATTTATTGGGGTCAATTAGGTTATATAAGGGCTGATAAACAACTTGCTTATTGTCTTGATATATTAACTAATATAACCACTGATACATATTTTAAAGGTGAAATTAGTAATGACATTAAGGAGGATATGATATTAACAAGTTATTTTGGTTTTGAATATGGAAAAATAGGCGGATTTGCATATTATGCTGCTGCACAGCAAATGATATGGAAACAAATGGGAATTGATGTATATTTTACTGATCAAAGTATGGGTAAGGGTAATATAATTGATTTGAGTGATATTATTTCTATAATAGAGGAACGTATTAATGAGTATAAAAGAGTACCTGAGATAGGAAATAATTTTAAAGTAGAGATAGGTTCTACTTTAAAATTGGATGATTTAAATGAAGTTTTAAATAATTTTAATGTTATAAATAATAGTGAAAATGATATAAGTATTAATAATAATAAGGTAATTATAAAAGCGATTAAGAAGGGAAAGGGCGAATTTGAGTTAAGAACACAGTATAAAATGATTCGATCAAATTTATTTTTAAGTGCACCTGGTTCTCAAGATTTGCTAGTAGCAGGTAGTATTCCTGATATATCTAGAACATATAGTTATGAAGTTATACCTGGGAGCATAAGTATAGATTTATTTGATTCTAAAACAAGATCAAAAGAAAATACTGGTTTAACTAGTTTTAAAGGAAATGTTTTTGAACTTTATAAGGATGATGAGTTTGTTAAAGAAGTTGAAACTGATGAAACTGGTAGAATTTATATTGATGATTTAGATTTGGGATCTTATAAATTAAAACATGTAATTGTTAGTGAGGGGTATATAAAAAATAAGGAGGTTTATAATTTTGAAATAGTAAATGGTAATATAAATATAAAAGAATCAATATATTTAGAACCACTAAAAAGTAATATAACTATAAACAAAACATATGGTAATCCTATTGTTGGAACAAGTTTTTATGACAAGAATGTATCTTTTCTTATTAGAAATTCGAAGGGTGATGATGTTGCTACAATAGTAACTGATGAAATGGGTAAAGCAAATATAACGTTAGATTATGATAATTATAGAATAATGCAGATAACTAATAATGGTATTGGTAATGAGTATATGCGTGAGTTTCGTTTAAATAAAAGTATGTTTAATAGGAATCATGTTTATAATATTTTCACTCCAATTTATGAGGCAAAATTGAAAGTAAAGGTATATGATTTGAGTACTAAATTGCCAATGGAAAATATTGAGTTTGAAATTGATGGTAAAACATATTTTACTGATAGTGATGGTATTTTTATTACTGATAATTATAAAGAAGGTGTGTATACGTTATGTGAAACTCAAATAGATGGATATTATGCTATAGATGATATTATTGTTGAAATAAATGATAATAGTAGTTATTATATAGAGAATGATGAGATATTTATAGATGTGATAGTTTATAATGAAAAGATAAAAAAGGAAATTGAGAATGAAGAGAAAGATATAATTGATGATAATAATGATAAAGAAGAAATAAATGATAAAATAGAAAATAAAAATGGTGAGGAATTAATTGATAAACCAAATAAAATAGAGAAATTGCCAGATTTGGGAATAATAAATCATGTAAATTATTTAATATTTTTTCTGTTAGGATATAAGCGTGTTAAGAAAAATAATTGTTAGTATATGCATATTATTTGTTTTGACTGGATGTAGTAAGTATTATGTAAATGAAGAGTTTGATGATAAATTAATACTAAATATTGATAGCATTAACTTAAGTGAAGAGGTGAGTATTAATAGTATAGATGAATATGTAAATGGAATTGTTTTATTTAGTGAATATGGAAGACCAGATATAATAGGAAGTAATACGATTATTGGTGCTCATTCTGGGTATGGTTCTAATGCTTATTTTAATTATCTAAGTCATTTAAATTTGGGGGATATGATATATTTGAAGTATGATGGATATGAGTATAAATATGAAGTAAAGAGAGTTTATGAAGTTTTTGATACGGATTTATATGTACTTGATAGTGATGAATTTACGAAATTAACTTTATTGACTTGTAAAATTGGTGAAAATAATAAAAGAATAGTTGTTGAATCTTATTTATTAAATTAAATACTTTACCATAATTTGACAACTTGTTAATAGTTAGTTATAATGAATTCGTAGGGTTGATGTATTAATGTGAGGTGTTCAATATGGCAAAACAAACTTTTTTAAATTTATCGGAAGATAAAAGAAATATGGTTGTTAATGCATTAAAAAAAGAGTTTAGTAGAGTACCTTTAAAGGATGCATTGGTGTCTAATATCATTATTGATGCGAAGATACCAAGGGGTAGTTTTTATCAGTATTTTAATGATATTGAGGATGCATTTTATTATATTATTGGTGAGTATTCAAAGGATATTAAGCGAAAGTTACTTGAGTATTTAGAAAAAAATAAAGGGGATATAATATTATCTTATAGAGAGTTATATTTGTATATTCTAAATGTAATAGATAACCCTGATGACAAAGAATATTTTGAAAATATTTTTTTGAATATGAATTATGAAATAGAAAAGATGTTTACTCCTAATTTTAATGATGGTTTGAATTTAATATTAAATCATGTTGATATATCAAAATTAAATATTTCATCTAAGTTTGGTCTTGGGTATATACTTGATATTATTGAATCTATAATGATGACTAATATTATTCAGAGTTATAAAAGAAATTTAAGTAAGGAAAAAAATAAGGAAATATTTGAAAGAGAACTTGCACTTGTTTGTGCAGGTATATTAAAGAAGTAGTTTACTTCTTTTAATTTTGTGTTATTATATATCAAGAGGTGATTAAAGTGGCAGATTGCAAAGATTGTAAATTTATGAATTTAGAAGATATGAATAAGTATGGTGAAGCATATTGTAGTGAATTAAAAAAGTATACTAGTTTGACTGGTAGTTGTAGATATTTTGATAGAAGGTATTCGTATAGTACTTGCTATTTAACAACAATGTATTGTGATATTTTAGGAAAGCCAGATAATTGTTTTGAACTTGAAACTTTAAGGGGTTATAGAGATTGGTATATGAAAGGGGATCCTAAGTGTATACCTTTACTTAGAGAGTATGATGAAGTAGGCCCTGTATTGTCTGAAAATATAAGAATTGATAGTAATAGAGATACTGTTGTTAATAGTATGAGTGAGTATATAAATGCTGCGATTGATGAGATATTTAATGAGGAATATGAGGGTGCTAAGGAAACATATATTAAAATGGTAAATATGTTAAAGGAAAGATATGGTGTAAAAGAAAAAGTTAAACGTTTGGTTTAACTTTATTTTATTTTAAAATCTTTTATATTTTGATCATACATATCTTTGCCATCAAAATACATTTTTTCTTTTAATCTTAGTAAGCAGGCCACTATTTTAGTTGGAAATTTTGAAACTAAGTTATTATAGATAGTTGTACTTTCATTGTAGTATTTTTCTTCTCCTAGGATTCTTGAATTTAAATTTACTATTTGATACCAAATATCATTAAAAGAAATATTTTTATTTATTTTTGTGTTTTCACTTTTGAATGTATATATTTTGGATTCTATATCTGCTAATTTTCTTTCAAATTCAAAAGATGATAGTTCTTCGTTTTTAATAGTATCAATGTTTTTAAAATCTTTGTTGTCTTTATCTATCTGAAGTATTTCAGCAATTGCTTTTACTAATAAATCATATTTTTGTCTTAATGATTCATCAATTTTGCTTTCTGCTGAATTAATTTTAATTATTTGTGTTTTTATATCATTATGCATTTTTGTATAAACAAGTAATACAATAACAATTGTAATGATTATATACATTATTATTCTAAAAGTATCCATATTATCACCTATTTAATTATAGCAAAATTAAGTTATATATACAATATTAAAAGTTTTTGATAAAATTTATTTTTTCATCGAATTCTACATAATCAAGATATATACTAAGTAATAAATACCATTTGCCAGTAGCAGGGTCACTAATAATTATGTGATCTCTTCCTGATTGTTCTATTACTCCTGTAAATACTTTGTCTCTCCATTCAACTGAATCTGGGAATGACATATAAAATCTTCCTATTTTCCCTTTGTTTAATCTTAATATATTTTCAATATACGATTGTTCTTCGTCTAGATTACTGGTTATTGTTTGAGCTACTTGTTGGTTTGGAGTTCCACTTGGTAATGAACTCATTGGATATACTGGATTATAGTAACTATTATTATTCATAAATCACATTCCTTTCACACCTAATTATATGGTGAGTTATAGGTAATTATGATTATGTTATATTGAAATACTTCAAAATGTAATATTATTTAGTTAAATTTGCTTTATTTTGTGGTATGATGTAAGAAAGCGAGAGTGATTTTATGAAAGTTAAGATAGCGATATCAGCAAGACATGTGCATTTAAATAAAGAGGATTTTGAATTTTTATTTGGTAGTGGTTCAGAACTTACTAAATTAAATGATTTAAGTCAAAAGGGTGAGTTTGCGTCTTGTGAGAAGATTAATATAATTACTGAAGGTGGTAGGATAGATGGTGTTAGAGTAGTTGGTCCTTTAAGAAGTTATACGCAAGTAGAAATAAGTGCAACAGATGCTTTTAAATTGAGGATAAACCCACCAGTAAGGGAATCTGGAGATTTACTTGGTTCTTCTTCTGTAATAATTGAACATGATGGAAAAATGTTAAATAAAAATAATTGTTGTATTATTGCAAATAGGCATATTCATATGAATACAAATGAACTTGGTAAGTATAATTTAAAAAATGGTCAGGTTGTAAAATTAAAAATAGATGGGGTTAAGGGTGGAGTATTAGATAATGTAGTTATAAAAGCAAAAGATAATTATTCACTTGAGGCACATTTAGATACTGATGATGGAAATGCTCATTTGATAAATAAAGATAATAATATTGGCGAGGTTATATATGAATGAATTTAAGATTTGTAATAAGTGTAGATGTGATAGTGATTTATTGTCATCTAAATTGAAGGAACTTGATAGTAATGCAAAAATAATGGTTGGTTGTGTTAGTATGTGTGCTGTTGGAAAAAATAATCCTTTTGTAATAGTTAATGGTATACCTGTAATAGGAAATGATATAGATGAACTTGTTTTAAGGGTTAAGGAAATGATTTAGTTTTTATGAAGTGGAATATAGGAAATGTAGAGATTAAAAATCAGGTTGTACTTGCGCCTATGGCAGGAATTTGTAATAGTGCATTTAGGAGAATTGCAAAGGAAATGGGTGCTGGTTTAATATATGCGGAAATGGTTAGTGATAAGGCGTTATTATATAAAAGTAAGAAAACAGAGGATATGCTTTATATGAAGGATGAGGAAAGACCTATTTCTCAGCAAATATTTGGAAGTGACAAGGAGTCATTTGTGGAAGCTGCTAAGATAGTGTGTGAGAAAATGCATCCGGATATAATTGATATAAATATGGGATGTCCTGTTCCTAAGGTTGCTGTGTCTGCACAGGCGGGTGCTGCATTATTAAAAAATCCTGATAAAGTTTATGAAATAGTTAAATCTGTAGTTGAGGCAGTTTCTATTCCGGTTACAGTTAAAATAAGAAGTGGGTGGGATAAAAATAGTATAAATGCTATAGAAATAGCAAAAGTGTGTGAGAGAGCCGGTGCTAGTGCAATATGTGTTCATCCTAGAACAAGGAGTCAGAGGTATGAGGGATTATCTGATTGGAATATTATTAAAGAGGTAAAAGAAAGTATCAGTATTCCTGTAATAGGAAATGGAGATATAAGAAGCGTTGATGATGCGAAAAGAATGATTGAATTAACCAATTGTGATGCTGTAATGATAGGAAGAGGGGTACTTGGAAATCCGTGGCTTATTAGAGATATTGTTAATTATTTAGAAGATGGAGCTTTACCTAAAGTTATTAGTAAAGATGAGAAGATAGATATGTGTATTAAACACATGAACTATTTATTAAGTTTTAAAGATGAAAAGACAGCTGTACTTGAGATGAGGAGTCATATAGCGTGGTATTTAAAGGGATTAGATGGAGTAAATGAGGTAAAAAGAGAAATATTTAAGGCGACAACTGAAAAAGATGTATTGGAAATATTAACAAAATTTAAGAATAAATAATTCAATTTGTTTACAATAAATGTAAATTGTTATAAAATGATATGTGAGGAGTGTTTTTATGAGTGAATACACAGAACAAGAAATTGTAAGAAGAGAAAAAGCGGAGAAGTTACGTGAAAAGAATATTGATCCTTTTGGTTCGAGATTTGATGTTACTTCAAATTCAAAGGAAATAAAGGAATTATATGGTGACTTTACAAATGAGGAATTAGAGGAAAAAGATATTGAAGTAGTAGTAGCTGGAAGAATAATGACTAAAAGGGGTAAAGGTAAAGCTGGATTTATGCATATACAGGATAAGTATGGTCAAATTCAAATATATGTAAAGTTGGATAATGTTGGGTTAGAAGAATATGAGTTATTTGATAATGCTGATTTGGGAGATATAGTTGGTATTCGTGGTAAGGTATTTAGGACTCATATGGGTGAACTTAGTGTTAAGGCAATGGAGTATATTCATTTAGTTAAGGCATTAAGACCTCTTCCTGATAAGTTTCATGGACTTGTTGATATTGAAGAGAGATTTAGAAGAAGATATGTAGATTTGATAGTAAATGAGGATGCGAGAAGAATTGCGTTTATGAGACCTAAAATAATAAGAACTATTCAAAATTATTTGGATAGTATTGGTTATGTTGAGGTAGAAACCCCTGTTTTAGGAACAATATTAGGGGGTGCTGCAGCAAGACCATTTGTTACGCATCATAATACTTTAGATATTGATATGTATTTACGTATTGCAACAGAATTACCACTTAAGAGGTTATTAGTTGGTGGCATGGATGCTGTATATGAAATTGGTAGATTGTTTAGGAATGAGGGAATGGATAGGAATCATAATCCTGAATTTACTACTATTGAATTATATAAGGCATATAGTGATTTGAATGGAATGAAAGAAGTTTGTGAAGAATTATTTAAAAGGGTAGTATATGCTGTAAATGGTACGTATGTACTTAATTGGAAAGGTCATGAACTTGATTTTAGTAAACCATTTAAGAGTGCTAAGATGGTTGAACTTATTAAAGAAAAGACCGGTGTAGATTTTTATAAGCATATGACTTTGGAAGAAGCGAAAGAAATAGCGAGAGAACATAATGTAACTGTTGAGGATCATTATGAGGTAGGACATATAATAAATGCTTTCTTTGAAGAATTTGTAGAAGATACTTTAATTGAACCAACGTTTGTGTGTGAGTATCCTATTGAGGTAAGTCCGCTTGCTAAGAAGTGTAAGGATGAAAGATTTACTGAAAGATTTGAGGTATTTATTTGTGGTAGTGAATATGGTAATGCATTTACTGAATTAAATGATCCAATAGATCAAAAAGAGAGATTCTTGAATCAATTAAAGGAAAGAGATTTAGGAAATGATGAAGCTAATGAAATGGATGAAGATTATGTTGAAGCTTTAGAATATGGTATGCCACCTGCTGGTGGAATGGGAATTGGTATTGACAGACTTGTTATGCTAGTAACGGGTTCTGAAAGTATAAGAGAGGTAATTTTATTTCCTCACATGAAAAACAAGTAGAAGGAGGACTTTATGAGAAATAAGAATGTATTAAAAGTATTTGGTATTATGTTTTTGTTAACATTTGTACTTACTTGGGTAATACCAGCAACTACAATTCAATCATCTGGACTAGTTACTGGTGTAACTGAACCAACTGGAATAGCTGATATATTTACGTCAATTGATGTAATATTAGTGTATTTTGCTAAACCAGCAATATTAATGTTATTTATTGGAATGTTTTATGGAGTAGTTAACAAGAGTGGTGCATTAAAGGCATTAGTTGACGAAATTGTTTCAATATTTAAGAAACATAGTACTATATTTTTAGGAATAACTATATTATTTTATGCAGTAACTACTGCGTTTACAGGTATTTATTTTCCTATGTTTATGTTTATTCCTTTATCAATTGCAGTATTGTTAGGATTAAAATATAACAAGGTACAAGCATTGTTAGCCACTGTTGGATCAACAATAATTGGTTTAACTGGTGAAATATCTAATTATGTAATTAAGAGTATGACTAATGAGGATGGTAATAAGTTCTTTTATGTTAAATTAGGTTTACTTGTAGTACTTGTAGTATTAGAAATATTATATATAGTTAAAACTAGCAAGAAGAATAAAAAGGATGATGATAGTGGTAAAGAGGAAATTATGTTTATTCCTGAAAAAAGGGTTGCTAAGAAGGAAAAGAACCCTAAGGGAATTGCATTATTTGTAGTATTAGTTTTGCTATTTGTAGTGTTTGTTTTAGGACTAACTCCATGGAGTAGTAATAAGATATTTAGTGATTGTTATACTGCAATTAAAAATGTTAAAATTGGTGAATTTCAAGTATTTGATGCGATATTAGGAACATTTGAAACATTTGGCGAATGGACTTATACTTCATTGTATCCAACAATTGGTATTGCTATAATAGTGATGGCACTTGTTAATAGTTTATCATTAGAAGAAGCATCTGATGGTGCTCTAACTGGTTTAAAGAAGATATTTGGAATATCATTATTGACTGCAGTTATGAATGTAGTAGTTATATTTACACTTAATTCTGGTTTTGTAGCAACAATTATAAATGTTATTGCAAAAAGTGGTAATATTGCACTTATTACGTTGTCAAGTTTATTAACTTCACCATTTATGGTAGAAAGTGCATATGCATCACAATATATTTTACAAATGATATATAAATTAACTAGTAATGATGCATTATTGAGTTTGTATGGTTTAGTTGTACAATTTACATATGGATTTACAATGTTAATTGCACCTTCAAGTATATTATTAATGATTGGATTATGTTATACAGAAGAAAAATATACAAAATGGGTAAAATATATTTGGAAATTATTATTGGCAGTTTTAGTTGCATGTCTTTTAGCAGTAACTATAGCAGCTATGTTATAAAAGAGTATGGAGGAGTTTATGAAGAAGAAGTTATTTAGTATTTTATTTGCAATGTTATTGTTTGTACCTTTCTTTGTAAAAGCTGATGAGAAAGTTAAAGTTTATATTTTTGAAGCTGGTGGATGTCCTTATTGCGAAGCCGAGGTTGAGTATTTAAAAGGTCTTGATTCTTATAATGAAAAATTTACTATTGAAATTAAGGAATTATATGTAGATCATATTGATTGGGTAGAAGGTAAGGATTATGCACTTGGTAAAAAGGTTGCAGAAGGGTTTTTAAAAGCAGGTTTTACTGATGCAAGTTATCAAGGAACTCCTTTTGTAGTAATAAGTGATTTATATGCAGCTTCTGCTTATAGTGAATCACTTGAAAGCGTTATTAATGAAGCATATGAAAAGGGAGATAAAGATATTGTAGGTTGTTATGCAGATGGTAAAGATGATTGTTTGAGTCATATAACACCAAGTGATACAGATAATAAATATGATAATAAGACAAATTCAAATACAGCATCTAGTGATACATGGGTTAATGTTTTAATTGGTATGGCAATAATAGCAACAATAATAATTAAGTCAACTATTGATACTAATAAAATAGTTGAGGCAATAAAAGCAAATAAAGTAAATATAAATAAAGAAAATAAGAATAAGAAGAAGTAAACATCGTATTTTGGTGTTTTTTTCTTTTAATAAAAATTATAAAAAATGTAATTTGTGTGTTAAAATAAAGAGGGTGATAGTATGAAGAAGAATGGTTTTACTTTAATAGAACTTTTGGCAGTATTTTTAGTGTTAGGTGTGATACTTGCAATTGCAGTACCTAAAATATCTAATGTGAGAGATGATTCTTTAAAAAGATCATTTATGATAAGTGTTGAAAATATAATGAAAGAGATTAAAAATCAAAATCAAGATTTGTTAGCCAGTTTGAATGAATCAACTGTAACGTATACTTTTACAAATGGAAAGGTATCACCAGATTTGAAATTAAGTGGAGAATTACCTAATAGTGGAACGATGGAAATAAATAGTAATGGGAAAATTAAAGTAAATGTTTCAAATGATAAGTATTGTGCAGTTAAAGAGTATAATGAGAGTGATATAACTGTAAAAGATATAGATGCTTGTTAGTAATATTTAAATTCTAGTTATCTAGAGTTTTTTTGAATAAATTATTTCTTTTTTACTCATAACAAACATAGAGTGTTATGAAAGGAGATTACTATGTTTAGCAAATTTGATGAGGAAGCACAAAAAGTAATGGTGGAAGCAAAGAGAGAAATGCAAGCTTTGAAGCATCCATATGTGGGAAGTGAGCATTTGATGTTGGCAATTTTAAAGGGTAATAATGATGTTAGTAAAAAGTTAAAAACATTTGGAATCGATTATAAGAAATTTAAAAATGAGATTATAAATATTATAGGTGAGGGTAGTACTGAATCTGATTGGTTTTTATATACACCTCTTTTAAAGAGAACTTTAGAAAGTGCAGTTAATGATGCTAAAGAGGTTGATGGGGTTGTTACTATTTCTAATCTTTTTTATTCTATATTAGAAGAAGGAGAGGGAGTAGCAATCAGAATAATGCTTGGAATGAATGTTGATATGGATAAAATATATAGTTATTTTTCAAAGAAAATGGTTAAAAAGAGTAATAGTAAGAAAAAGTTATTATTAGAAGAATTGGGTACTAATTTGAATAAATTGGCTAGTGATGGAAAGGTTGATCCTGTAATAGGACGTGAAAATGAGATAAATAGGATTTTGGAGATATTGTGCAGGAGAACTAAAAATAATCCTATTTTAATTGGAGAAGCGGGTGTTGGTAAAACTGCAATAGTAGAGGAACTTGCTAGTAGAATAGTGAGTGGTGATGTTCCTGATATATTAAAAAATAAAAAAATTATATCTCTTGATATGGCTTCATCTGTAGCGGGTACAAAGTATAGGGGCGAGTTTGAGGATAGGATGAAAAAAATATTAAATGAGTTAGAGGAAAATGAGGATATTATTCTTTTTATTGATGAGATACATACGATAATGGGTGCTGGTGGTGCAGAGGGAGCAATAGATGCATCTAATATATTTAAACCGGCTTTAGCAAGAGGTAAGATGAGATGCATAGGTGCTACTACTAGAGATGAGTATAAGAAGTTTATTGAAAATGATGGTGCACTTGATAGAAGATTTCAGAAAGTAGAGATAAATGAACCGGATGAAGACACAATTAAGGATATACTTATGAAATTGAAAACAATTTATGAGCGTCATCATGAGGTAAGTATTAGTGAAAAAATGATAGATAAAATAATATTTTTGGGGAAGAAGTATATTAAAAATAGGAGAGAACCAGATAGATCAATTGATATATTAGATGAGGTATGTTCTAGGGTATCATTAAAGAAAAATACTGTAGATAAGAAGTTATGTAATCTGAATAATGAGCTTAAGAAAGTGCTAAATGATAAGAAAAATGCAATAATAAATAGTAAGTTTGATGTGGCTCTTTCTTTGAAGGAGAATGAGGAAAAACTTAAAACTGAAATAAATAATATTGAATTAAAGAAAACTAATAAATCGAAGGTTGTAACTCTTCATGATATTATTGATATATTAAAAAATAAGGTTGATATTCCTTTACTTAGTTTAGATTCTTCATATATAAATAAGATGGAGAAAATTTTAAAGGAAACAATAATTGGTCAGGATAAGCAGATTGATGAATTATTGAATATAAGTAAAATAAATTCTCTTAATTATAATAAAAATAAATGTATATCGTTGTTGTTTGCAGGCAGTACTGGCACAGGAAAAACAATGCTTGCTAAAACTTATGGAAAGCTTATTGCGGGTGATATGAATGTAATAAAGCTTGATATGAGTGAATATAGTGAGCCACATTCTATTAGTAAAATAATAGGAGCGCCTCCTGGATATGTTGGTTATTCTGATTCGAGAAATGTATTAGAAGAGATAAAAGATAAACCGACAGCAGTGCTTATATTGGATGAGATAGAAAGATGTAATAAGAGTGTATTAAATTTGTTTTTGCAAATATTAGATGAGGGTTATACAAAGGATTCTTTGGGAAGAAAGATATATTTTGATAATGTTACTATAATTATGACATCTAATATTGGATTTAATAAAAATTGTATGGGATTTAATAATAGTTGTAATATTACTAGTAAACTTAAAGATATTTTGGGTGTTGAATTTATAAATAGGATATCTAAAACAATAACATTTAATAAGATAACTGAAAGTGATGCGAGAAAGATAATATGTAATGGTATTGAGAAGTTAAGGTGTGAATATAAGGTGAAATTAGATGTGTCTGATGATGTAATAGATGATATGGTTAATGAATCAAATTATTCTTTATTTGGTGCTAGAAGGATAAAAGAAATAGTTAGAAATAGAATTGAAAATGTAATATTAGATGAACTTATGAATGATAATAAAAATATAAGTATAGATATGTCTAAAGATAAAGCTTGTATAAATAATTAATCCATTTATTGTATGGATTTTTTTGATTATTTTACAAATATTGACAAAAAGTTATAAATGTGTATAATAATGTGTCAAAAGAGGGGATGTTTATGGAATTGAATAGTAGTGTGATACCTCATTATACATGTAAGGAAATTCCTGTTAGTGAATTAAAAAAGGAAGTTTCTATAAATGAGTCATATTTAAGTGAAAAACCAACTTGGTATTATGTGGATAATAAGTTAGTATATTTTAAGAAAAGAAGTGATTATAGGTTATTTACTGAACAATTTTTTAGTATGTTTGCTAATGAAATTGTTGGTCTTGATACTGTTATTTATAAGGTTGCTAATATAAGAAAAGTTAAGTGCACTTCTGAATTGGAAAAAAAGGGTTATACTGGATTAATAAGTGAGAATTTTCAAGATAAGAGTAAGTATAATTATTATTTGTTAAGTGAACTTGAAAATCCTTCTATTTCATCTTTAGTTGGGTATGGTGATTATTGTTTATCTAATTTGCTTGAGTTTTTTAATAATGTACTTGATGATAAGAGTTTAGAAGATGTAAAAAGTTTTTTGTTAAAGTTATTTATAGCCGATGCTTTTACATTACAAATGGATAGAAATCATCATAATATTGGCTTTAAAACACCTAAGATTGATGGGATTGATTATTCTAAAAGATTAAGACCTGAAATAATATCTAATGTGTGTAATATTAATGAAAATATAGTTCTTGTTAATGGTATATATAAATTAAAAAACTTTTCACCTACACCTGTTTATGATAGTGAACGTATTTTTGGTGTTGATCATAGAAATGTATTTTTGCATAAGGAGAATGATGTATGGACTCCTATATTTCCTTATTCATCTGATTTAATGTTTAGAAATCAAGCAGAAGCTAAGGAAGCACAAGATTCACTTTATGATGGGCTTGATCCTAATTTAATGGAAGTTTTTATGAATTATGAAAGTGATGTACGTGATTTAATTGATAGATTGGCTAATGGGGATGAATATAGGGAAATATTAGAAAGATTTGAGCAATCTAATAGTCAAATATTACTTCATCAAAGTACTATAGAATATTTTGAAAAAATATTGAGTGAAAGAAGAAAGGTGTTTCAGAAGGTATTAAAATATAGTTAGAATATGAAAATTAGAGTTGTTAATAACTCTAATTTGTTTTATAATATTATCAATGTTGGAGGTGTCTATGACAAATAAGGAGTTAGCTAATTTAATATTTCCTAATATAACAAAAACAGTAGATGATTATGAAAAAATGTATCCTATGAGGAATTTAAAGGATGGTGCTATAGTAACCAGATATGCACCTAGTCCAACTGGATTTATTCATATAGGGGCTTTACTCGCATCTTTTACTGGTTCTACATTTGCAAGACAAACAGATGGAGTATTTTATTTACGAATAGAGGATACTGATACAAAAAGAACTATTGATAATGGGATTAGTGAGATAATAAATGGTTTAAGAGAGTTTAGTGTAACTTTTGATGAAGGACCAATAAATGAGAATGAAGAGATTGGGAATTATGGACCTTATGTTCAAAGTGAAAGAAAGGAAATATATCAAGCATTTGCTAAACATTTAATTGAGGAAGGTAAAGCATATCCATGTTTTTGTTCTGAAGAGGAGATTTCAGAAATAAGAAAGAATCAAGAAAGAAATAAAGGTAGAATTGGTTATTATGGAAGATATGCTAAGTGTAGAGATTTATCAAATGAAGAAAGAGCAAAGAGAATTAAGAATAATGAACCATTTATTATTAGATTAAGATCTAATGGTGATTATAATAGAAAAATAATTTGTCATGATGAGATAAGGGGAGATATTGCATTTCCTGAAAATGATTTGGATATAGTAATAAATAAAAAAGATGGTCTTCCTACTTATCATTTCGCTCATTTAGTAGATGATCATTTAATGAGAACTACGCATGTTATAAGAGCAGATGAATGGATTTCTTCATTACCTTTGCATTATCAATTATTTCAAATGTTTGGATTTGATATACCAAAATATGCTCATATTTCTCCTCTTGCTAAAATAGATGAGGAAACAGGTGGAGTTAGAAAATTAAGTAAGAGAAAAGATCCAGAATGTGCAATGAGTTATTATCATAAACTTGGTATACCTTATGAAGCAGTTAGATTATATTTAGCAACAATTACAAGTAGTGGTTTTGAGGAATGGTATTTACATAATCCGGATGGAAAGATAGAAGATTATAAGTTTGAATTTAAGAAAATGAGTAAAAGTGCTGGATTATTTGATTTGGAAAAATTAAATAATATATCAAAGAATTATATAAGTAGATTAAGTGCATCTGATTTATATGATAGAGTAAGTATGTATTTAAAGCAGTATGATCATGATTTTTATGAAATATTTGTAAAAGATAAGGAATATTCAATTAGTATTTTAAATATTGAGAGGTGCCAAAAGAAACCAAGGAAAGATATTGGGGCATATAGTGATGTTAAAAAAGAAATGTGGTATATGTATGATGAGTTATTTACTAATTTAAATTATAGTTTTGATAAAATAAGTGATAAGGAAGAAATTAGAAATATACTTAATACGTATATTAGTAAATATTATAATGAATCAGATGATAAAGATACTTGGTTTAGTAAAATAAAAGCATTATGTGATTTTCTTGGGTATGCTTCTGATATGAAAGAATATAGAAATAATCCAGATAGCTATAAGGGTAGTGTTGCGGATGTTAGTATGGTTATAAGAGTAGCACTTACAACTAAAACAATGACGCCTGATTTATATGAAATAATGAAAATTTTGGGAAAAGATAAAATAGAACATAGAATAAGTTTAATAGCAAAGTAGAAATACTTTGTTTTTTTGTATTAAAAATTTTTATGTTGTAGAGTAATTTCTTGTTTATGAAGTAGTTTTATTATATAATTTATATGGGTGAGTGTTATGAAGGAAGTAGTTCAGAAATTGATTTTATTAAATAAAACAGTGAGTACTATGGAATCATGTACAGGTGGATATATTGCAAATTCAATTACTAATGTAGAGGGCTCTAGTAATATATTTAAATTTGGTGCGGTAACATATTCTAATGAATATAAAATAAAAATGGGTGTTTCTGCATATGTAATAGATAAGTATAGTGTATATAGTATTGAAACATCTAATGAAATGAGCAAGAAAATATGTGATTTTACTGATTCGAATTATGGAATAGGTATTACTGGAAAATTAAATAGAGTTGATTTAAATAATAAATTTGGCAGTGATAATGTTGTATATATAAGTATTTATGATAGAGATTTAAATAAGTTTTATAATCAAACTGTAACAGTAACTAATATTAGTAGGGAAGAAAATAAAATTGCTTTATCTAAAATAATATCTATTATGTTACTAAATATAATTAAGTAGGAGGACTTTATGAAAATATATAATACTTTAAGTAAGAGAATAGAAGAATTTGTTCCACATGAAGATGGAATTGTTAGAATGTATACATGTGGACCTACTGTGTATCATTATGCACATATAGGTAATCTTAGGACTTATATATTTGAGGATGTATTAGAAAAAACACTGAATTATTTGGGGTATAAAGTTAAAAGAGCAATGAATATTACTGATGTTGGACATTTACAGAGTGATGCGGATACTGGACTTGATAAGATGCTGGTTGGTGCTAAAAGAGAAGGTAAGACAGTATATGAAATAGCTGACTTTTATACTAAGGAATTTTTTTGTGATACAGAAAAGTTAAATATAAAAAAACCAGAAATAATTTCACCTGCGTCTTCTAATATAGATGAGTATATAAAAATAATACAAAAATTACTTGATACTGGTTATGCTTATTTATCACATAATAATGTATATTTTGATATAAGTAAAGCAAGTGATTATTATAAATTATCTGGTAAGAATGAAGAGGATTTAATAATAGGTGCTAGAGATGATGTGAATGAGGATTTGGAAAAAAGAAATCCATTTGATTTTGCATTATGGTTTACTAAATCAAAGTTTGATAATCAGGAAATGAAATGGGATTCACCATTTGGAATTGGTTATCCAGGATGGCATATTGAGTGCTCTGGAATATCAATTAAATATTTGGGTGAATATTTAGATATACATTGTGGAGGTGTTGATAATATATTTCCTCATCATACAAATGAAATTGCACAGAGTGAGGCATATTTAGGGCATAAATGGTGTAATTATTGGGTACATGGTGAACATTTAAATGATAAAAGTGGAAAAATGAGTAAGAGTAAGGGTGAATTTTTAACTGTTTCACTTTTGGAGAGCAAAGGATACAATCCTTTGAGTTATAGATTTATGTGTTTACAGTCACATTATAGAAATCAATTGGTATTTAGTTATGATTCACTTGATATGGCAGAAATTTCGTACAATAAATTGAAAAGTAGGATTAAGTCATTAAAAAAAGGTGATGGTGTTATTGATTTAAATCTTATAGAAAAATATGATAATATGTTTAAGGAACAAATTGGAAATGATCTTAATACATCTAATGCACTTACAGTACTTTTTGATGTATTAAAGGATAATAGTATGAATGATGATACAAAGATATATTTAGTGGAATCTTTTGATAGAGTATTATCTCTTGATTTATTAAAAAATGATAATGATATTACTGATGAGGAATTAACATTTATAAATAAATTAATTGAGGAAAGAAATGTTGCTAAGCTTAATAAGGATTATAAAAGAGCAGACGAAATAAGGGATGAATTAAAAAAGATGAATATAATAATTAAAGATACTAGGGAAGGAACAATGTTTGAAAGGATATGATGTAATATGAATTTTTTGTTAATAATAATACCTGCTATACTTATAATAGTGTCTCAAGCATATATAAAGTGTAGTTATAATAAATATAGAGAATTTAGTGTTAAAAGTGGAAAATCTGGATATGAAACTGCGAGAGAAATATTAGATAGTAATGGACTAAGTGATGTTAGGATAGTTAAGATTGGTGGAGAGTTAACTGATAATTTTAATCCTAAAACAAATACTATAAGTTTGTCATCTGATATTTATGATGATAAAAGTATTGCGAGTGTTTCTGTTGCTGCTCATGAGTGTGGGCATGTTATACAACATAAAGAAAAATATGCTTTTATAGTACTTAGAAGCATATTAGTTCCAATAGTAAGTATATCATCTAAACTTGGTTATGTAATAATGATAATAGGTGTTTTGGCGTCTATATTTGATATGGCTATGATTGGTTTTATAATGATGTGTGCTGCACTTTTATTTCAGTTAGTTACACTTCCAACTGAATTTAATGCATCAAGTAGAGCAAAAAAACAATTAATTAAATTAAATATTATAGATGAAAGTGAATTAAACCAGGTTAATGTTATGTTAAATTCTGCTGCAATGACTTATGTTGCTTCTTTCTTTGCAAGTTTTACTCAAATGTTAAGATTGTTTTTGCAAATAAGAAGAGATGATTAATTATAAAATTTTATCAATGATACCGTATGAGAGAGCTTCCTCGCTTGACATGAAGTTATCTCTTTCGGTATCTTTTTCTATTATTTCAATATCATTATTTGTATTTTCGGCCATTATTTTGTTCATTTTATCTCTTATTTTAAGTATTCTTTCTGCCGCTATTTTAATTTCTGTTGCTTGACCTTTTGCACCACCAAGTGGTTGATGTATCATAATTTCACTATTTTTTAAAGAATATCTTTTGCCCTTTTTCCCGCTAGATAGCAAAAACGCGGCCATGGATGCACACATTCCTATACATATGGTAGATACATCGCTTTTAATATAATTCATAGTATCATATATAGCCATTCCAGATGTAATACTTCCACCATTAGAATTGATATATAAACTTATATCATCATGATTTATTGAATCTAGATATAATAGTTCTGCAACTACTATATTTGCAACATTATCATCTATTTCTCCAGATAACATTATAATTCTATCTTCTAATATTCTAGAGTATAAATCATATGCTCTTTCTCCATTACTACTTTTTTCTATTACTGTTGGTACTAAATTCATATCCTCACCTCATATATATATATTAGGTATAAAGTAATGTAAATATTCAATAATAATTATGACAAATTTTTTATTATTTGATATACTTGGTTTAGAGTGGGTGATAATATGGATAATATCAAGATAACATTTAATAATAAAACAGATGAATTTCCAAGGGGAATTACTGTGTTAGAAGTAAGTAAAAAGTATTCTAAATATTATAAATATGATATTTTAGCTGCAAATGTAAATGATGTGATTGTATCTTTAAATTATGTATTAGATGAGGATGCAACTATTGATTTTTATGATGTATCTAGTAATGAAGGAAATAAGGTATATGAAAGAACTGCTATACTTATTTTGTCTAAGGCAATATTAGATGAATATAGGGAACAGGTAAGAATAGAGCATTCTATTGATAAGGGAATATTTTGTGCTTTAAGTAATATGACACCTAAGAAATTAGATGTAATTAAAAATAGGATGCATGAAATAGTAGAGGAATCAGTAGAGATACAAAAATTAAATATTAATAGGATAAAAGTAATTAAATATTATGAGTTAAGAAAAATGTATGATAAAGTTAATTTACTTAAATATTTAAGTAATACTTATATAACTATATATAAACTTGATAATATATATGATTATATGTATGGTGAAATGGCAATAAATACGTCTTATGTGAAGGATTTTAATTTAGAATATATAAATAAAGATGGTTTTGCGCTTATGTTACCATTTACATATGATAATAATAAAGTTAATAAATATGTTCATCATGAGAAGTTTTTTAATTCAGTTATGGAGTATATTGATTGGTCAGATAAAATTGGTATAAGAAATGTTTCTGATATAAATAAGATGCTTGCGGAAGGTAAATGGAATGATCTTATATTTATGAGTGAAGCAACGTATAATAAAAATCTTTTAGATATTTCAGAAACTATATCTAAAAATGAGGATATAAAAATGGTTTTAATAGCAGGTCCTTCTTGTTCTGGTAAAACAACTACATCAAAAAAATTAGAGATGTTTTTGGAAAGTAAGGGTTTGAATCCAGTTGCGTTATCTGTTGATGATTATTTTAAAGAAAGAATAGATACTCCTTTAGATGAAGATGGAAATAAAGATTATGAATCAATAAATGCAATAGATACTGAATTATTTAATGATCAATTGTCAAGATTATTAAAGGGTGAAGAAGTAATTTTACCTACATATAATTTTATAACTGGTCAAAAAGAGTTTAAGAGAAGATTAAAACTTAAAGAAAATGCAATATTAATAATAGAAGGTTTACATTCTTTAAATGATGAATTGACTAAAACTATTGACAAAAAGAATAAGTATAGAATTTATATCTCTCCTCTTACTTGTTTAAATTTGGATAATCATAATAGATTAAATACTACCGATAATAGGTTATTAAGAAGATTAGTAAGGGATAATTTAAGGAGAGGATATAATGCGAGTGAGACACTTGATTCTTGGAAAAGAGTTAGAAAGGGTGAAACTGAGTATGTATTTCCTTATCAGGATAAATCAGATATAGTTTTAAATACGTCATTAATATATGAGATGAATGTACTTAAGGTATATGCAGAACCATTATTATTTTCGGTTAATGAAAGTGATCCAAATTATATTGAAGCGATAAGGTTAATAAATTTACTTAGAATGATATTGCCAATGCCAAGTGCTTCTATACCGCTTGATTCAGTTATGAGAGAATTTATTGGAAATGGTTGTTTTGAATAGGAGGAATTAATATGATAAAAATAGCAATAAATGGATTTGGAAGAATAGGAAGATTGTGTTTTAGAGAAACATTTTCTAGTAAAGATTTTGAAGTAGTTGCCATAAATGATTTGACTGATGCAAAAACATTAGCACATTTATTAAAGTATGATACGGCACAAAAGAGATATGAGGGTCATGTAGTAGAAAGTACAGAAAATTCTATAATAGTAGATGGTAAAGAAATAAGAATATATAAAGAGAAAGACCCAGCTAATTTGCCATGGAAAAAATTAGGTGTTGATGTTGTATTTGAATGTACTGGTTTCTTTACAAAAAAGGAAGATGCAATGGCTCATATAATTAGTGGTGCAAAAAAGGTAATTATTTCAGCACCTGCAAAGGGTGATGTTAAGACAGTTGTATATGGTGTAAATGAAGATATATTGGATGGAAGTGAAGAAATTATTTCTGCAGCTTCTTGTACAACTAATTGTCTTGCGCCTATTGCTAAAGTTATGAACGATAACTTTAAGATTAAATATGGTATTATGACAACAATACATGCTTATACTAATGATCAAAATACTTTGGATAGTCCTCATAGAAAGGGAGATTTAAGAAGAGCAAGAGCAGCTGCTTCTAATATAGTACCTAATAGTACAGGTGCTGCAAAAGCAATTGGACTTGTAATTCCAGAATTAGATGGTAAATTAGATGGAAGTGCGCAAAGAGTGCCAGTTATAACTGGATCATTAGTAGAACTTACTTGTGCATTAGATAGAAGTGTTACAAAGGAAGAAATAAATGAGGCCATGAAAAATAGTACTAGTGATACTTTAGGTTATACAGATGAAGAAATTGTGTCTAGTGATGTTATTGGCATGAAATATGGATCACTTTATGATGCAACTCAAACAAAAATAGTAAAGACTTCTTTTGGAGAATTAGTAAAAGTAGTTGCGTGGTATGATAATGAAATGAGTTATACATGCCAAATGATAAGAACTGCAAAATACTTAATGAACAAATAAACTCCATTGGAGTTTTTTTCTTAATTGTTTAATTTTAATTTGTATGTTAAAATTAAAATGGTGATAGTATGAAGAAGAATGGTTTTACTTTAGTAGAAATTACAGTTTGTGTTGTACTTTTAGTAACAATCTTTTTGATTGTTGTTCCTAAAGTTAATACAATGATAAATAATAAAAAGAAAAATGCATATAATAGTTTGATTTCTACAGTAAAAGATGCAGCTCAAGCTTATGTTTATTTAAATGTTAATATTGTGGATGATGCGATAGAAAGTCAAGGATATTATGAAGTTTCTATTCGAACATTACAAGAAAATGAATTATTAGAAAATAAATTAGAAAACCCATTAACGGGTAAAAATATACCATCAACTAGTATAGTTAAAATAATTAAAAATAACGAAGAATATATTTATAAATTTTCACTAGATTATCAATATTTATTAGAACATATAATTGATTTATATAGTAGTGAAGAAACAAGAATAAGTAATGGATTAAAAAAAGATAATACTCCTGATCAAAATATAAGATATTATGGAAGTAATCCAAATAACTATGTAAGTTTTAATAATGAATTATGGAGAATAATAGGAGTATTTGGAAATAATGTAAAACTAATAAGAAGTGAAAAACTAGGAGATTTAGCATGGGATAGTAGTGCATCAAGTATAAATAGTGGCTGGGGAGTAAATGAATGGAGTCAAGCAGATTTACAAGTATATTTAAATAAGATGTATTATGGAGGAACAAGTGTAACTTGTTATGGTGGACGAAACAATTCAACAACAACATGTCCAACTGGAACAATAGATGAAACATCAAAGAGTTTAATAGACTACCATACATGGAACACAGGAGCACCAAACTATGATGAATTATATAATAGTACAACACAATCATATGATACAGTTGAATTTTATAAAGCAGAAAGAGGAACAGTAAATGGAAAAATATGTACAAGTGGAGATTATTGTAATGACACAGTAACAAGGACAACAGAATGGCCTGGATATATAGGACTTCCTTACGTAACAGATTGGGCATATGCAAGTAGTGAAAGTGATTGTAATACAAAGATAGATAGGTCATCTACATATAAATGTAAAAACAACAACTGGATGCAAAGAAGTACAGGAGCATGGTATTTGTCGCCTAATGCTAATCCTGCTTATGCTAGCCTTGTCTGGTTTGTGAATGGTGTTGGGTATGCTGTCGACGGCCGTGCTGCTTATCCTCTTTCCGCTTTCCCAACCATATATCTAAAATCTAATATCCTTATAGAGAGTGGTAAAGGAACAAGTAGTGATCCATATATATTAAAAGCAGGTGCATAATAAAAGGAATGCGTAAATGTGACCCAAACTGGGTAGGAACCCAGTGGGGCACCAAATTTTTGAAAAATATATATTTTGTAAAATGATAAGCACTAGTATAGATTTATTCTTGCTAGTGCTTTTAATAATATTACTTAATTTTTAATATTAAATTATATAATTGATAGTATTAAAAGTTTTATTTTGTGTAAATTTATAATAATAATGGTTGTATAAAAATATTATTTATTGTATAATACAGGCGAGTAATTGAATTTACTCCTTGCTTTTTTTAAAAGTAAAAAGCCGATTAGACCGAAAGGAGGATAGTTATGAAATACGAAATAATGTATATTGTAAGACCTAATGTTGAAGAGAGTGAACTTAAGGGAATAGTTAAGAATTTTGAAGAAGTTTTAACTAAGAATGGTGCTAAGATTGATTCTTCTAAGGAAATGGGTCAAAGGGAACTTGCGTATGAAATAAAGAAGTTTAAGAGTGGATATTATTATTTATATGAAATAAGTTCAAAAGATGATAAAGCAGAAAAAGAATTTAATCGTCTTGCAAATCTAAGTGAAGATATAATTCGTCATATGATAATTAAGTTATAAGAAAGAGGTAAATAGATGAATAAAGTAGTTTTAATTGGTCGTTTAACCAAGGATCCTGAACTTAGATATACATCTAGTAATGTTCCTGCAGCAAGTTTTACTTTGGCTGTAAACAGAAATTTCCAAAATCAAAATGGTGTAAGGGAAGCTGATTTCATAAATATTATTATGTGGAGAAAGCAAGCTGAAACTGTAAAAAAATATCTTACAAAAGGAAGTTTAATTTCTATAGAAGGTAGAATTCAAACTAGGAATTATGATGGTGCGGATGGTAAAAAGGTTTATGTTACTGAGGTAATAGCCGATAATTTTGAGTTTCTTGAATCAAAGGGTCAACGTGCAAGTCAAGCAAGTATTGATTTACCACCTTTACCAGAGGAAACACCAACGACTAATGTTAATGATGAACCATATATAGATTTTGGGGATACAATTGAATTAAGCGATGATGATGTCGCATTTTAAAAAGGAGGAATAATAATGGCAGAATTTTATAGAAAAAAGAAAAAAGTTTGTCAATTATGTGCTGGTAGAGAAGTTAACTATAAGGACGTTGAAACAATAAGAAAATACGTTGATAGAGAAAAATATAAAATATTACCAAGAAGAGTTACTGGAACTTGTGCTAAACATCAAAGAGTTGTAGCTGAAGAAGTTAAAAAAGCTCGTCACATGGCATTAATACCATATGTAGGATAAAACCTACATTTTTTTTATAGTTATAGAAAAAAGTGTTGTACAAAATTGACTTTTTGCATAGATTAAAAGAGAAAAGTATTTAAAAAAGATAAGATCTTTTTGTAATCAAGATCTTATAAAAGTAATTACTGGAATAAGAAGATGTGGTAAATCTGTTATGTTAAAAAAATAATGTATGAAATTGAAAAACTGAAATTAGGAAAGAAAACATTATATATATTAATTTTGAATTGATTGGTTATTAAATAGATAAACGTTAAAATCAAATATTTGTGTATTGGATTTTGATTTTTTCTTTTATATGATAGAATATTAGTAGGTGAAGAATATGTTAAAATTGAAAAATGTTTCTAAATTTTATTATAATAAGGGTGTAGTTAGTAGTGGTATATTTAAAATTAATTTAGAGTTTAATATGAATGAATTTGTAGTAATAACTGGTGAATCTGGTAGTGGTAAAAGTACTCTTTTAAATGTAATATCTGGACTTGATTCTTATGAAGAAGGAGAAATGTATATAAATGGTGAAGAAACTAGTTATTATACAGAGAAGGATTTTTTTGATTATAGAAAGAGATATATAGGAAATATATTTCAAAATTTTAATTTAATAAATAGTTATACTGTTTATGAAAATGTTGAGTTAGTTCTTTTAATAAATGGTTTTAAGAGTAAGGATATTAGAGAAAAAGTTGATAATGTATTAAAACAAGTTGGTATGTATAAATATAGAAATACTAAAGTATCTAAATTATCGGGTGGTGAAAAGCAGAGGGTTGCTATAGCAAGGACTCTTGCAAAGGATAGTAGGATAATTGTAACTGATGAACCAACTGGTAATTTGGATAGTAAATCTGCTAAAAATATAGTTGAATTATTGCATGAGATTTCTAAGGATAAATTGGTTATAGTTGTAACGCATAACTATGAACAGTTTGAAAAGTATGCTACTAGGAGAATAAAAATGCATGATGGGAAGGTACTAGAAGATACTTATATAAATAAAAAGGTAAAAAATACTGATATAAAAGAAAGTCATTTTGGTAAAATGCTTAATGTTAATAAGTTTAAATTAGGCATTAGAAATACTTTTAATATTGTCCCAAAGTTTTTGTTGTTACTTTTAGTTTATACATTTTTATCTTTTGCTGTTTTAAGTTTATATGCGTCTTTTAGTAAATCTAAATATGATTTTTCAAATGTCGGATACAACGCAAATTTTACTGATTTATCTGATAAAAGAATTATTATTAAAAGAAAAGACGGAAAAGCGTTTTTAGATTCTGATTATGAAAAAATAAGAAATATTAAGAATGTTGATTATATTGTAAAAGAAGATGCAATGATAGATATGAACTTTACTTTATCAAATGAGGAAGATAGTATATGGATTAGTGCAAGTAATATAAGTAATTTTAAAGATACTCTTGATTATGGTGAATTTCCTAAGGAAGATAATGAAATAATTTTAGAGGGTTCATTAGATTCATATTATTTTTATAATGGTGCTGAAGCAGTGATAGGTAAAGAATTTAAATTGGAAGATACAAATGGTTCTAATTTAGCAATTAAGGATAAGTTAAAGATAGTTGGGGTAAAGATTAGAGAATCAACAAATTTATATAATGATAATGCAAATGCGTATTTCAGTAGTTCTGTTATTTCTTTGTTAGATAAATCAATTAATAAGTTATATAGTAAAGTTAATATTATATTTAATAATAATTTATTTAGTAGTGATATGAGTTATAACATAGTATTTAGTAAAAATGTAAATAAAGGAGAAGTTGTAATACCAGAAAATATGTCATATGCTTGTAAAACATATTATTGCAATTATGAGAGTTTAAATATAAGTATAAGTAATATTTATTATAATGATAATATTGATTTAAATGTATCAGCAATATATACAAAAGATAATTTCGAAAGATTAACTGGATATAGTGATATAGATAATTATTATAATTTAATATTTATAAGTGAAGAAGATTATTATAGTTTATTTGATAAAGGTAATTATCAAAGTAGTATATATATGAAAAATGTTAAAGAAGAAGAAGCTTTAGTAAGTGAATTATCTAGTATGGGTTATGATACTTTATATGTTAAAGATACGATTTTAAATGATGATGCTTTATATATTAAAATATTATATATGGTTGAATTAATAGGTATATTTATTGCTCTTATTGCTTTATTCTTTATATCATATTTAATAATTAAAGTAATATTAAAATCTAGAAATAATTATTATTCAACAATAAGGATGTTAGGAGCAACTAAAAAAGATATTAAATTACTTTTAAATATTGAACTAAATTTAGTACTTTTTATATCATATATAATAATATTAATAGTATTGTTGTTAGTTAAATTAAAATATATACAAATTGATTATTTAAATAGTGCTATAACATATTTAAAGTTTACTGATTTTATAATATTATATTTAATATTGTTTGTAATATCTTTATTTATATCTAGAAAATATTCTAAAAAATTGTTTTCATCTTCTATTATGAGAACATATAAAGAGGTGTAATATGATAACTATAAATAATATAAATAAGTATTTTAATAGAAGAAAAAAGAATGAAATACATGTAATAAATAATACTAGTTTAGAATTTGATAATACTGGTTTAGTTGCGCTTTTAGGACCTTCTGGTAGTGGTAAGACAACACTTTTGAATGTGATTGGTGGTCTTGATAAAGTAAATAGTGGAAATATATTTATAAATGGTAAAAAAATAACAAGATTTAGTACATCTAAAATTGATGAGATTAGGAATTTGAATATTGGGTATATATTTCAAAATTATAACTTAATAGATGATTTAAGTGTATTTGATAATGTGGCAATAACTCTTAAGATGATTGGAATAAAAGACAGTGAAGAAATAAAAAATAGAGTAAATTATGTTTTGCGTGCTCTTGGTATTTATAAGTATAGAAATCGTCTTTGTAGTATGCTTTCTGGGGGTGAAATGCAAAGAGTTGCAATAGCAAGAGCAATTGTTAAGAATCCAAGTATAATTATTGCTGATGAACCAACTGGTAATTTGGATAGTAAAAATACAATTGAAATAATGAATATAATAAAGTCAATATCAAAAACTAAATTGGTAATACTAGTGACACATGAAAAGGAGCTTGCTTACTTTTATGCATCAAGAATAATTGAATTAAAAGATGGCAAAATAATTGGAGATAAAATAAATAAACATGATAATGATCTTGATTATAAAATTGATAATAAGATTTATTTAAAAGATATTAAGAATCATAATAAGATTTTTAGTAATAATTTAAATATAGATTATTATAATGATGAAAAGGATAAATTAAATATTAAAATAGTAGTAAAAAGAGGCAATATTTATGTAGAATGTGATAGTAAAAAGATTGAAGTAATTGATGAAGATTCATCTATTGAACTTGTTAATGATACATATAATAGAATATCTAAAGATGAGTATGAGAATTATAACTTTGATTTTGATCAGGTAATAAATAATAATTATAAATTAAAATATACTTCTATATTTAATATATTTTCTTTGATAAAAAATGGATTTAAGAAAATTAAAGGTTATAGTTTTTTGAGGAAAATATCTTTGGTTGGATTTTTTATATCTGCAATGTTTGTTGTTTATTCTGTATGTAATATAGCGGGAATTTTAAATATAAAAGATGAAGATTTTGTTTCTCAAAATAAAAATTATTTAACAATAATGTCTAAAAATATATCAAGGGATGAATTTGATAAATACGAAAGTATGGATAATATAAATTATATATTACCAAGTGATTCAAAAGTAATATTTATGGTTCCTTATAGTGATTATTATCAAACTTCTCAGTTAATTGATCATTTATCTGGATCTTTATCTAGTTTAAATATGATTAGTGATAAGGATTTAATATATGGTAGGATGGCTAAGAGTAAAGAAGAGGTTGTTGTAGATAAATTAGCTATTGAAAGAATGTTTAAAAGAAAAATGGCTAAATTAGCAGGAGTGTTAAAATATAGTGATATGCTTGGTAGGATTATAACTATTTCTAATATGAAAGAATTTAAAATAGTTGGTATAACAGATTTAAAAAGTAATTCAATATATGTTGATGATGGGAATTTTATAAATATACTTGCTAATTATAAAGATAATGGTGGATATTTTGATAATGGCGGATATTTTGACTATAATGAAATAATACCTACTTATGATGGTGAAAAGTTTGCAGATTATGAATTATTTAAAGATCAGATAACATTAAAAAGAGGTGAATATCCAGTAAATGATTATGAAGTAATAGTGAATTATAGATATAGTGATTTATATCAAATAGGAAAGTCAATTGATAAAAAAGTAAATAATGTTAAGTTAAAAGTAGTTGGATATTATGATTCTCTTTATACTGAAAAACTATTAACAAATAATAATACTATAAAATATAGTATGTTAGATAATTCAAGTAATTTAACTATTTATTCTAAGAATAAAGAAGAAACTATTTCTTATTTTAAATCAAATGGAATTTATATAATTGATACTTATGAAAAAGAAAAAAGTGATTATATTAATATGAAAAGAGAATCAATGACTACATCAATAATAATCGCATCTATTGTACTTTTAATATCATTAGTAGAAATATACTTGATAATTAGAGCTTCATTCTTATCTAGAATAAAAGAAGTTGGTATATTAAGAGCAATAGGTGTAAAAAGAATAGATATATATAAGATGTTTTTAGGTGAGATTATAGATATAACGTTAATGTTGTCAGTACCTGGATTTATATTTATGAATTATATATTAAAGAGTTTAATTGATAGTAATTTTTTAACATTAAATTTTAATATTAATTCATTTACTATGATTGCATCTCTTATATTAATTGTTTTATTTAATACCTTATTTGGATTACTTCCTGTTTTTGGTGTTATAAGAAAAACACCACAGAGCATTTTAAGTAGAATTGATGTTGACTAATTGTTATGTAAAACGTTATAATTAAGTTATAAGTAGGTGATAAAATGGAAAATCGTAATAAACCTTATTATATTGATTATTCTAAATCAGCAGAAAATTTAAAAAAGAATTCATTAAAAAAACAAGATGATGAGCTTGCTATATTTCCGGGTGCTAATAGGGCTAAAGAAAACTCATTAAAAGTTACATCTGTAAAATATGGTAAGAGAATTAATCCTAAAAAAATGGGTAAAAAGGCCTTGGAAGCTATAATGGTTATTGTATCTCTTGCTCTAGCAGGATGTAGTATTTATAAATATATTGAATATATAAAAGAAAGAAATGATTATATAATGAATTCTGTTGATGAATTTGGAACAGGTAATCCTAATGAAAATTATGATTGGTATGATGGAATGGATTATGGAATAGGAAATGAACCAAAGTCAAGGGGGGATCGTTAATGAGAGATTATGATTCTATAAGTGAAATTGAAATGGATAATAAAACTTATGCTGTTGTTGAAAATGTAAATTGCGATGGTAAAGATTATTTGTTGTTAGTTAATCAGGATGATAACGAAGATATGTTGTGTTTAAGGGCTAAGCTTGATGATAAATTAAAGCTTGATAAACTTGATAGTGAAACTGAACTTACAAAAGTTTTGGAGTGCATTTGTAAGAAGCATGGTATTAATGCAGAATAATTATTTAAAGACATCAAATGTCTTTTTTTAGTTGTTCTTTTATTGTATAATAATACTATTGAAAGGAGTGGTATTGTGGTAAATTCAAATAAAATAAAGGAACTTATAAATGAATCAAGTGAAGTATTTATAACACCTCATAAAAACATTGATTTAGATGCACTCGGATCTTCTCTTGGATTATATTATATTGCTAATCATTTTAATAAAAAGGCCTATATAATAATAGATGATGAAAATAAATCTAAGGAAGTTATTAGAGCAATATCAACTACTCAAAAATTAGGTAATATTGTAATAAGTACATATGATGAGATAAAAGATAAAATTGATTCTAAGTCATTACTTATAATAACTGATACTAATAAAGCATCTAGGGTACAAAATGAGAAATTACTAAAAATTAAAAATAAAATCTTAATAGATCATCATGTTAAAAGTGATGATACAATAAATAATTTAAGTTATGAATATGTTGAGGTAAATGAATCAAGTGCAACGGAAATAATAATGGATTTGATAGATGGATTAAATGTTTATATTCCGCCTTATATTTCAACTATAATGTTATCTGGAATATATGTTGATACAAATGGTTTTATGATAAAAACTAATGAAAATACTCATTTGTGTAGTGCTAATTTATATAAGTTTGGTGCTGATAATATAGAAGCACAGTATTTATTAAAACAAGATTTTGGTGAATTTAAAAGAAGACAAAAACTTATTAATAATACAGAGTTTTATAAAAATATTGCAATATCTATAGAAGATGAAAAGATATATCATAATAGTGAGCTAGCAAAAGCATCAGATGTATTATTAACATTTAATGATGTTGAGATTTCTTTTGTAATAGCAAAGATAGATGAAGATACAGTAGGTGTAAGTGCTAGATCACTAGGAAATATTGATGTTGAGAAAATAATGAAACAGTTTGGTGGTGGTGGTCATAGGACTGATGCTGCGACGCAAATTAAAGGTATAACTGTTTTAGAGCTAAGAAATAAATTATTAAATTATTTAGAGGGTGTATTAAAATGAAAGTAATATTTATAAAAGATGTTAAAGGACAAGGTAAGAAAGATGAAATAAAAGAGGTAAAAGATGGATATGCTATGAATTATCTTATTAAAAATAAGTATGCAGTAGCGTATACTCAAACTAGTAATAAAATACTAAGAAATGAGCAAGAAAAGAGAAAAGAAATAGAAAATGAGGAAATAAAGAAGGCAGAAGTTTTAAAAGAACAATTAAGTAAAATATCAATTAAGTTTAAGGTTAAAACAGGGGAATCTGATAGAGTATTTGGAAGTATAACTCCAAAGCAAATAAAGGAAGAACTTGATAAGATGGGTTATAGTATTGATAAGAAAAAAATAAAAATTAATGAATCAATATCGAGTTTGGGACATCATATAGTTGATATTGAATTATTTAAAAATATAATTGCTAAGTTAGATATAGAATTAATAAAAGAATAGAGGTGATGATGTGAATACAAAAACAGAACCACATAATTTAGAGGCGGAACAATCTGTATTAGGTGCTGCTTTTATGTCTAAAAGTGCATTGCAAAAAGTATGTGAGGATCTATCAAGTGAATCATTTTATTTGGATGCGCATAGTAAGATTTATGATGTTATAAAAGAATTATATAATACTAATGTAGCAGTAGATATAACTACAGTTACAGATAGGTTAAAATCAAAAAAATTATTGAAGCAAATAGGAGATGTTGATTATTTATTAGAAATAGTTAATTCTGTTCCTACTGCATCAAATGTTGATTATTATATAAACATAGTAAATGAAAAAGCAATTTTAAGAAATTTAATAAGTACAGCAACTTCTATTGTATCAGAAGCATATATGGGTGATGCTACTATTAATGAAACGTTAGATGATGCAGAAAGAAAAATATTAGGTGTAGTTAAGAATAGAAAATCGGGAGAATTTAAACCGATTCAGGAGGCATTAACTAATGCACAATTAAATTTAGAAAAATTATCTGAATCAGGTGGAGAAATAACAGGAATACCAAGTGGATTTTATGATTTAGATAAAGTTACTACCGGTTTTCATGAAAATGAACTTATTATTTTAGCAGCACGTCCAGGTATGGGTAAAACTGCAATAGTATTAAATATAGTAGTAAATGTTGCACTTGCTACTAAAAAGAATGTTGCTGTATTTAACCTTGAAATGAATGCTGAACAACTTGCTATGAGAATGATTTCATCAGCAGGTCAAATAGATGGATATAAAATAAGAACGGGTAAATTAGAACATAGTGATTGGAAGAGAGTTAATGAGGCAATTAGTCAACTTGCTGAAACAAATATTAAAATAGATGATACTCCTGGAATAACTATTGGAGAAATAAGAGCAAAATGTAGAAGATTAGCGGCTACTGAAAAGGGATTATCATTAATTGTAATAGATTATTTACAGCTTGTATCAACGACATCAAAATATGCAGGAAATCGTCAACAAGAAGTAGCAGAAATAAGTAGGGCTTTAAAAACTTTAGCACTAGAGTTAAAAGTACCAATTATTGCATGTGCTCAGTTATCACGTGCTGTTGAGGGAAGAGAAGACAAAAGACCACTTATGAGTGATTTAAGAGAATCTGGATCTATAGAACAAGATGCAGATATAGTTGCATTTCTTTATAGAGATGATTACTACAATAAAGAGGCAAGAATGGATGATAATAATAGTGTAGTTGAATTTATAATAGGTAAAAATAGAAATGGACAAACTAAAACAGTAGAATTATTATTTAAGAAAAATACATCTACATTTATAGGATATAAAAAAGAAGAATAGGTGAATTAAGTGAAGGTAAAAGTATTAGCAAGTGGATCAAAAGGAAATGTTACTTATGTAGAAGAAGGAAATACAAAAATACTAATAGATATAGGTATGCGTTCATGTTATGTAGAAGAAAAATTATTGGAAATGAATATAGATCCAAAAGAAATAGATGCAATATTAATCACACATATTCATAAAGATCATACATTGGGAATACATACATTTACAAGGAAGTATAATACTCCTACATATATATCTAGTGGTATGGAAAGTGATATTGATTCTGTTAATAAGGTATTTATAAGAAAAGAAATGAATATAAAAGAAATAAATGTAAAGGTTATAAAAACATCTCATGACGTTGAGTCATATGGATATATTTTAAACGATGAATTAGTTTATATTACAGATACTGGTTATATAAATAATAAATATTTTGATATGTTAAGAAATAAAAAAATATATGTTATGGAAAGCAATCATGATATAGAAATGTTAGAAGAAGGGCCTTATCCATATCATTTAAAGCAAAGAATTTGGAGTTCAAAAGGTCACTTGTCAAACAAAGTAAGCGCTGAATATTTATCTGAACTTATAGGAAGTAATACAAAATGTGTAATACTTGCACACTTGAGTGAAACAAATAATAATGAGAAAAAAGCATTAGATGAATATATGAAAAAAAATAAAGATAAGAAAGTAGAAAAGGTTTTAATAGCAAAGCCAAAAGAGGCAACAGAGTTAGTAGAAGTATGATTACAATAATAACAGTTGGAAAAATAAAAGAGAAATATATAAGAGAAGGTATAGATGAATATTTAAAAAGATTAACAAAATATGCGAAAATAGAATTAATTGAATTAGATGATGAATGTTTTGATAAAGAAAAAACTTTAAAAAAAGAAGCAGAAAAAATAGAGAAAAAATTAAATAAAAAGTCATTTATTATTACACTTGAGATAGAAGGTAAACAACTAAATTCATTAGAATTTGCTAATTTGATAGATAAAACAACAGTTAATAATAGTGACATAACTTTTATAATAGGTGGTTCTTATGGACTTTCTTCTGATATAAAAAAGTTATCTAATTATAGATTATCATTTTCTAATATGACTTTCCCACATCAATTATTTAGATTGATATTTGTTGAACAATTATATAGAAGTTATAAAATACTTAATAATGAAACATATCATAAATGATATATATTTTAGCCCATATATAAGGGCTTTTTATTTATTAAAAAAAAGCACAAACGTTCTCTTGACAAACATAATGGGGGGGGCGCAAGAATCGCCGCATTTCCGTTTACTTCTCTTGTGTTGCCCATCGTTTATAGTCCTCCTCTTTCTTACTCTTTCGGTTTGTAGCCAGCCTTAATAAGCTGAACCTTTACCACGCTACCTGCTTCTGTTGCTGCACTAAGGGCAACTGCTGTAATAAAATTACCTGCCGCCGCTTT
>OGXR01000013.1_pt1 | contig 116244 bp, 118 predicted proteins | sample 1576331 | NCBI WGS metagenome assembly OGXR01 (sample SAMEA3541473, study PRJEB24748) | human gut metagenome | biome: human gut; feature: human-associated habitat; material: faeces | place: China | collected 2012 | reverse complement strand
GTATTTGCAGGAATTTCAGTCCATGGAGCACTTCAAGCAGGAACTCGTTGAATAGGATTACTACAATAATCACAGAATAAAGGCGAAACTGAATGGCTTGCCGCATGCAATTCACAGACAACAGGCCCTTTCGGCTGCTTGAACAATTTTTACTTCAAAATATTTGTCTAACTTTTTGGGGTCAGTTCAATGCCCTATTTTACTGTATTTTACTCAAATCGAGTCTATTTTAACTCATAGAGTCAATCTTGACTCAACCTTTTCATAAAAAATAGTCTGAACCACAAGGATTCAGACCATTTTTATTTTCCGCTTTAGCCTTCCCTTACGAGCGTAACTGTTTTTTCCGCTTCATTCCAAGAAGTCTGTGCGCCAAGCGCATCCGCTACAAAGCGAACAGGCACATAGGTACGGCTATCCATGATGACAGGTGCAACGCCATATTTTTCAAGCGTTTTCCCAATCGTCATCTTAATTTCCTTTCCATCCAAAAGCAAGGTAACCTCTTTGCTTTCGCCGTTCCATGCAACCGCACCGCCCAAAGATTCTGTAATGAATCTGATGGGAACCAAGGTTCTGCTATTCTGAATCACGGGAGCCGCATCCTTTTGGGCGAGATTCCCGTTAACAGAAATGCTCTTTCTGCCAATCTGCATTTCGACGATTGTTTTCTCCTTTGCTTTTGTTTCGTTGTTTTCCTTCGTTTCCTCTACTTTTGTTTCGTTTTTCTGTGTTTTGGATTTTCTGCCGCCGGAGGAAGAACCGCCGCCGCTCTCCGGCTTGGCAGTCAGTGCTTTATAGGCATCCTGCAAGGCTTTTGTGGCATTGTTATATTCCTCTGCCGTCGCTTCAACCTTGGAAACCTCCTTTGCATCCGCCAAAACCTTTGCAAATGCCGCCCATTTCTCTGCGGAGTAATCCGCTTCCTGCAAAGCCTCTGCCTCTTTCACTGCATTTTTCAGTGCAAGCCAAGCCTGCATTACTTCATGCTCCTCTTCGATTTCACCAATCAGCTCTTTAAAGCTCCACTGCTTATTGGTTTCTGTCACTGTTGCCTTATGGTCAATCACCGCATCTGCCGCACGCATTTTTGCAAGAAACTGGTCAAGCTGTGTTTCGCTCAAGCCGCTCATCAGCATAAATTCCGCTGTGTAGCCACTGCCTGTAAATGCCTCTGCATCCCCTGAAAAGCCTTTGTACCCTGCAAGATATCCAACGGACTGGTTAATCTGGCTTTTTTCAACCGTAACTGCCTTAATTCCCATTTCCTCCAGAATTGCTCTGATTTTGCTGCCCTTTACGGTATCCGCACCGAGGTTGAACAGCAGTACCTTTGCTGCGGGGATTTCTTCCTCCGCACCAATAATGGGAACGGAATAGGAAAGATAATCCGCTTCCTCTCCTGCCCATTCGGGATGAGGCAGTCTAAGCTTTACAATCAATCGTTTTCCTGCCTCAAACGTATTCGCCTTAACGGGAATATTGATGGTTGTGAAATGCTCCTTGCTTGCTTTATTCGCATCACGCTGACCGATACGCTGTGTAATCGAGCTTTCATGCAACTCCTTCTTCTCAAATTCATCATCTGTATAGTCGGAGGGGAACTGATATGCTGTTACGTTGCAATAATAGTCGCTCATTTCCGTATAGCCTGCATCGTATGTCACTGTTACAGGAATGGTAGTATCTGTCACTCTGACTGCGGCAACATCAATAGAAACGGTAGGTGTTGCCCAATCGGGTGCCGCCTCAACGGTTTTCGCATTGGAATATACCACTTTGCTTACGCCGTTTTTCACAAGCGTCAGCTTAATCATCAGCTTGGAGCCTGCTTTCAGCGGCTTTACGCTTTCTCTAAAGCCCATGGTTGTTACGCCGGGGCTGTAAATGCTGCTTTCTGCCGCAATTTTTGCTTTGCTTTCATCCAATTCCTCGCCTGTGTAGTTATACAGTACATAGCTTACGGAATCATAATAATTTCTTTCAAAGTTCAGATAGGTTTCCATCTTTGTATCGCCTTCGGATACATGCTCCTCTCTGATATAAGCAGAGGGTTCTATAATCTGAGGGGGTGCCTGAATGGTTTTTGCATCGGAGATTTTTACCACTTCGCTTTCGCCGCCTGGCAGCGTAAGCACCGCAACGATTTTATCTCCTGCCGTCAAATCATTGGTAAATGTAATTTTACTGCTGTATGCGGAAGGCGTTACCGCACCGGAATACAGCAAAGCATTTCCTACATTTGCACTGTCAAATGCACCACCATAGCGGTAGGTATACAGCTTCAAATTGCCTGTAAGCGCATTGTCGAAATCCGCCTTTACATAAAGATTCTTATCCGTAGAAAGAATTTTGGAGGAGGTAATTTCAACAGAAGGCTCTTTTACCACCTTGCCACCAATCAGAATATAAACCTTATCATCACTGTAATGGGTTCTGCCAGTGTCAACATCATATTTGTAAAGATATACCAATACATATTTTTCAGGCGTAAGATTTCCCTTTACATCAAAGGTATAGCTGCCGCTTCCCGTAAAGCTCTGACTCTTGAGGGATGCCGCATCATCCGGATGTGTATTGTTTCTGTCTGCAAGCCTTACAAACACATAGCCGCCCTTATAGCTGTCATATCCGTTTACGGAAACCGTAATGCTTTCCGTATCTGCTGTGAGTGCTTCGGGGGAAACGCTGATGCTGTCCCCTTCCGCTTTCGCTTTTACCGTAAAGGCTGTGCCGGGGTAATAATGCGTTTTATCTTCATCATCAACATAATAGATATAAGGAATAATCACATCCCCTGCCGTTAAAGCCTTTGTAATAGTGATTTCTACATTATCCCCACTGATAACAGGACTTTTACTGCCGACAGAAACGGGGTCTCCATATACATCAGCGTCTCCGTTTTCTTTTGCTTTATATAGGATAATCATTCCCTTGCCGGAGGGGATTAAATCCGTTTTGCTCACCGCAAGACTTACCTTGGTATCCCCTTCATATACATTCCCGTTCACAATCAGTACGGGCTTTTCCATCTCTGTCTCCAAAACAACGGGAACCGCATTGGAATATGCAACAACCGTTCCGCCCTTCATCAGCACTGCCGCAACATATTTGCCTGCTGCCAATTCCTTTTTTATAGCGGAATTTTTCTCTACCGAAACCGTTCCTGCTTCGGAAACACTCTTGTTGCCGAAAAATTCCCAATCGTCCCCCTGTACCGCATCCGCAGACGCATATTGTCTGATGATAAGGTTAGAGCCTTCTTCCACATCACCGGCAACCACAACGCTTACTGCGCTCGCACCTGCCTTAATTTTATCTGCGTTGATTTTCACTGTCGGCGCAACAGGCACAGCAGGAATCAAAACGGAATCATCAGGGATGCTCTCCGCCTCATAGTCATTGCCTTTGGGGATATACAGCGCCGTATTCTGGTTCCAATATACAACGGCACGCACACGATAGCCTGCCAGAAGCGGTTCCTCCAGATTGATTTCATAGTTTGTCAGATTTTTCGTAAACTGCAGCGGAATCGTCAATCTGCGCATATAGCTGCCTTCAAAGTCGAATGTTTTATCCTGCGGATATTGCTGGATGGAAACTGTCATATTGAAATCTACATTTTCATCCTTTGCGTATGCAAGCAATCTCTCATCTGCGGAAAAATTGATGTGCAGCTTGGTATCGCCTGCTTTTAAATCCGTATCCGCAATGCTTACCTCGGGCCATGTGTAATCCCGAAAGCCCTCGCCGTTTTTATCCACAACCGTAAGCTCACGGGATTGCTTTTGCTTGTAAAAAACATCATTCTTCGTTTCTGCAACAGGCACATTCAGATAAGCGCATACCTTCTGCCCCACCTTCAAAGGGAGAAGGGACCCTGCGAAATTACAGGTATAGCTTTTTCCGTTTTCCACCCGTACCGAATAAAGTTGCTTTGTGGCGGTGCTGTCGGGATCAAAGACTGTATTTGCGGGGTATACCGCAACAATCATGTAGCAGCTTTTCACACTGCTGTGCAGCTTCACATTTGCCGTAAGGGATGTTGCATCCTCTGTAATTTTTCCGTCTGCAAAACCATCTATTGTTACCTCGCAGCCTGCCAAAATTTCCGCCTGTGTCGGTTTGGTTGTTTCTCCGCCGGAAGAACCTTCGGAGGCAGTGACCGTAATCGGTGCAGAAGTATATTCCTGCATTTCACCGCTTGATCTATCATGCAGTACCGCTATTACCTCTTTGCCTTCCGTTGGTGCTGTTGTAAGCGTAATCGTATTACTTCCTTCGTTCAAAGCTGTATATCCAATCACACCGCTCAAGTCCGTATAGCTGAAAAGTTTAGTCGTGTCATACTCTTCTCCGCTGTCAAGCTGTATGACCTTTGCAAAGCCGGTTGTAATACCTTGTGCAAGTGTAACCTCAATCGATTTTGTATTCGGTGTAATGGTGCTTGTTGTGATGGAAATTCCCTGTTCCTGCGCAAATGCCGAAGCTGCCGCAAAAGGAACTGTCGAAATTGCCATAATAAGTGCAACAAGCAGACTGAATACTCTTTTACTGATGCTGCTGTAAATTGTTTTCATTTTCCTCCACCCTTCTCTAGTGATTTTTATATTGTTAGCTGCAGCTAACTAAATTCCATTATAATTTGCCTCTTTTTCATTTGCAACCGCTTTTTTCCTTCTTGATAAGTGTTCTCATTTTGGCACTGCAATAAAAAAATACCCTCCCTGCCATTTGGCAAAGAGGGTATCCTCCATTTAACAAATCAATTTTATTTTACGAATGTTTCACAAAAGCGCCTCAGCATAGATGCCACCCTGAGATACATCTACTTCTTCCTTGGGTGCTTCCTGCGGCTCTGTTTTTCCTTCTTCCTTGCCCTCTGCGGCACCCTCATTTACCTCCGCCGCTGCGTTTGTTTCCTCAGCAAGCGCCGACACAGACGTAAGAGAAAGCGCTATTGTCACGCACACCAACTGACTGATTAGCTTTTTCTTCATAAAATCCCTTCCTTCTCTTGTGTCCTTCCATCAAGCAATATCCTGCGAACGCTGTATTTTTCGACAAAACCCGCGAAAATACTGCATTTGCCAAAATTATAGCAGATTCTTTTCGCAATGAACATCCTACCAAAGTATGAGACGGCAACCTTATTTTTTCGCCGTTTTTGTAATAAAAAAATCGGCTTCCGCCGAAACCGATTTTTCTTCTTACATATTCTGCTTCAAGCAGGTTTTGATATCATCCTCGGGGTTGCTGACAGCACGCAAATCAAAGGTATCCACCAGATACTGCAGCACATTCGGGCTTAAAAATGCAGGCAGTGTCGGCCCCAAATAAATGCCCTTCACACCAAGGCTCAAGAGTGCCAGCAAAACCGCCACCGCCTTCTGCTCATACCACGAAAGAATCATGGACAGCGGCAAGCCGTTCACATCCGTCCCAAAGGCATCTGCCAAAGCCGTTGCAATGCGGATGGCGGAATAGGCATCGTTGCACTGCCCCACATCAAGCAATCTCGGCAGACTTGCCACCTCGCCGAACTCCAGCTTATTAAATCTGTATTTGCCGCACGCCAAGGTTAAAATGATACAATCCTGCGGCACCTTTTTCGCAAATTCCGTATAATAATTTCGCCCCGGCCTTGCGCCGTCACAGCCGCCAATCAAAAAGAAATGTCTGAGCTTTCCGCTCTTGACCGCCTCCACGATTTTATCGGCATAGCCTAATGTGGCATGATGCCCGAAGCCGACCAAAATTTCATGTGCCTCCTCATCCTCGGGATAGCCGCCCAATTCCAACGCCTGCGCAATGATTTCGCTGAAATCCTTCTCGCCGTTTTCCTTCTTGCCGATATATTTCACGCCCTCCCAGCCGACCACATTCGTGCTGTAAATACGGTCCTTGTAGCTTTCTCTCGGGCGCATCAGGCAGTTGGTTGTCATCAAAATACACCCCGGCAGATTGTCGAACTGCTTTTGCTGATCCTGCCACGCACCGCCGAAATTCCCGACCAAGTGCGGATATTTTTTCAAGCCCTCGTAGCCATGGCAGGGCAGCATTTCCCCATGCGTATAAATATTGATGCCCTTGCCCTTCGTCTGCTTCAAAAGCATTTCCAAGTCCTTCAAATCATGCCCGGAAACCACGATAAACGGACCTTTTTTCATGTGAACATCAACGGTATGCGGAGAAGGATTGCCGTAAACCTCGGTGTTTGCCTCGTCCAGCTTCTGCATAACGGCAATCGCCATCTCGCCTGTGCGCATCGTCAAGCGAATCAGCTCCTCTACCGTCAGGTTATCATCCGTAATTGCCTCCAATGCCTCGATATAGAAATTGTCCACCTCGTCACTGTAATACCCCAACTCCCTCGCCTGATGCCCGTAGGCACTGATGCCCTTCAAGCCATACAGCACCGTCTGCCGCAAGGAGCGGATATCGGGATCTAAATCCTCATACATAATGCCTGCCATGGGTGCATCCTTGAGCATTTCGGTTTTGGTTTCGGGGAGGGTATAGGTAACGTGTGCCGTATGATTGTCAATCTCCCCTGTCATGCCTTTCAGCGTATCCTTGATTTCCTGCGATTCCTTCAGCAGCTCCACATGAACCGCCGCATCAAAGTTTACATTCGTCAGCGTGGTAAACAGCACATTTTCGATAAAGCGAATCACGCTTTTGTCAATCTCCTTCCCCTGCGCAAGCAACGCCTTGCCGTAACAGCTGATACCCTTAATTTGAAAAATCAGCAAATCCTGCAAATTGGCAACCTCCGCCGTTTTTCCGCAAACGCCCAGCTTCGTACAGCCCTTACCATTTGCCGTCTGCTCGCATTGATAGCAAAACATTTCATAGCCTAAATCCATATTGTTGCTCATAAATCAACCGTCCCTTCTTTTCCTTTTGCAAGCTAGTGTTTCCCAACAAATGGAGATTATACGCAACCCGAAGCAGGAATCCGCCTGTTAAAATAATATACAAATTTTTTCCAATCCTACTTTAGTAGGATATACAAAAAGAATTTTTCCTGCTATAACGAATGTGAAATCACAATTAGAATTTTATGATTTTCACGGAAAAGGAGGAACGAGATGGGAAGACACACTTTTACCCAAAAATTCCTGCCTCTGGCGCTGGCGGCGCAAACGGCGTAATGCTGGATAGCAGCCTAAGCGTGAAAAAGACGGTAACCGCCACAGGGGTAAAAGCGCCCACCATCACAGGCGGCAGCAGTGGTGGTGGTGGCGGCACAGCATTCACACCGAAGATTGCAATCAACGGTTTGAAGAACCCCATCGGTGAGATTCAGATGAATGTCGGCGACCTCAAGGACGAGACAGAGGCGAAAAAATCCCTGCCGAGCATGGTAACGCTGTTGGTGGATAACAAGAAAATCAAGGATGTTACGGCGAAAATCAAAAATGGTGCCTTCGATGGAAATACCGCGGGCAGCTATACCTTTGTCGGGACGGTAAAAATCCCCGAGGGCTACGCCTACAGCAACGGCACACTGACCGCAAAAGCCACCATTACGGTTGTGGCAAACAATGCAACGAAGAAACAACTGCCAACGGACACCATTGTGCAGTATGGACGAATAGAGTCGTACACTGAGATTGACAAGGAAATAAAAGCAGACAGCACTTAATGCGGCATGGGTGCAGTTGGATAGAACCACAAATTCGGAAGCCGAGGCACTGGCGAATCCGGACAAAATCTATCTGCTGCCGACAAACGACGACGAAAGGAATGTTTCTCAAGGGGTAAAATATGTGCAGGAAAGCGTACAGCTGACCGTTACGGCACTAAATTATACGGATTCCAACGGTAGCACGGTGAACTTGGGCCAAGAGGTTGCGACTTACACCTGCACAGTCGGGGCACCGGTCAGCAAAGCAGACGAATTACCCACACTGCTTACCTCCGGCAAAGATAAAGCTAATGTCCATATTCGCCTGAAAGGCACGGGAACCGCTTCTGTGATTACAGTGTCCGATGAAGCAGACATAAGCGCGGAAGAGACCGTCAATTCTAGCAATTCCGGATTGTTTCAAGATTCTATCTCCGTGGGATCAGCCACTACGGAAACAGATACCACTCCACCAAATTTTGTTGTATTTTTAGGCATGACAGTCACATCGGAGCAGCTTCCTGCGGTTGCAGTGAATAGCTTCGATAGAGAGGAAAAGAACCCCCACAAAACAACCTCAGTGACATTTACCATCCCGTCCGACAAAGTTTCCCTCACGAATGAGGGGAAAACAGCCGGCTGGTATATCCCGCAGGGTGGCTTGAAGCTGACAGCGGAGGATGTGCGGGTGTACCAACCCAAGGTTCTTGCCGAAAAAGCTAGCGTTGCGGATACAACAGTGACAGTGCCGCTCCAAGTTCTGTTTCTGAATGAGGGTAAGACTCTGAATGTGGCTCTTGTACCAACGAGCACAACATCCTACGACGGCAAAGACAATAATGCAATTTCCGGCACAGATATGCGCAATACGGAAAGTAAAGAGCAGCATTACTACTTCGCCCTATCCGGCAGCCAAAAGTACGAGTACCGTATACCCATCAGGTGCTATACGGCAACATTCGACAATGTCACAGCAGGTACCTATGCTGTTTGGGTTCAGGTTGATGACACGGATACGTGGGTCAAGGTAGGGGATAGCATAACTGTCTGCAATACGGCAGGCGGGGATTCCGATAACACCGGGAATCCTACCACCGAATAATCGCAAAATTCAAAAAGGCAAGGGAATCCTTTGATTCCCCTGCCTTTTTCTTTGCACTTACGCCATCGCAGCAGAGCAAAAAGCGCGCAGCACCTACGAATATCTCATCGACCTGACGGATGACCCCGATGTGCTCGCGCCACTGCGCTTCCTGCGAGAACGGGAAATCGTGCATTTCCAGCGTTTCGGAGAAGCTCTGGACTACGCCAGAGATTATCTGAAGCAGCAGCATTATTTTTTCATGCAGAAAAACGGCTGCAACAGCTGACAAATCATAGACACCGATAAATCGGTGGTATGCACTGCATTCCTATTTCAGGCAGCCGCTAAAGGTATGTCTTATTCTGCCGGCATAAAAAAAGACCATCGATTTCTCGATGGTCTTTTCCGCAATTACTGCGGATGACAGGACTTGAACCTGCACGGGCGCAATGCCCACTAGAACCTGAATCTAGCGCGTCTGCCAGTTCCGCCACATCCGCACATCTCAGTGCGCTTGATTATAATACCGCACCGAAACACTTTTGTCAACATATTTTTTATATTTTTTATATTTTTTTCATTTTTCTCTTTTACAGGAACAGCGGCACCAAAAGCGGCACCAGAAGCGTACACACAATGCCGTTCACAAAGGCAAGCACAGCAATCGTACCATTCGTGTTCTTGCTGATAATGCCCAAGGTGGTATCCATAGAGGTAGCCCCTGCCGGCGCAATGGCGGAATAATAATTCAAATGGCTTGCCACAAACGGCACAATGACAAACGTCAGCATTTCACGAAACACATTTGCGAGAAACGCAATCGTACCGCCGACGGGGTTGCCTGCCTCCGTAATCAGCACGCCGGAAAGGCTATACCAGCCCAAGCCTGCGGAAATCGCCAAGCCCTCCTTTGCAGGCAGGGAAAGCAAAAAGGCAGTCACCACACCGCCGCAAAGGGAGCCGAGCGCAACCCCGAACGGAATCAGCAAAATCCGAAAGCCCAATTCCCTAATGCGTGTGAAAACAGCCTTATTCAGCCCTGTATCAATCCCGACGGAAAACAAAAGGAGCAGCAGCATATAGGTGGATGCGCTATCCAGAAAGCCGCTCACATCCGCAGGCATCAGGTATCCTGCCCCAACGCCAAGCACCAGAACAATCAAAATCACAAGGCTCATTTCTTCCCCTCCTTCTCCAAAAACAGCGTGGAAAGAATATAAACCACAGCAATACTGCCAATCGCCGTCATCACTGCAAACAGCACTGCCTTACCACCCAAAAGCGGCAGGCTTCTGACCACCTCACCATTTCTGCCGATACTCACGCCCATGCAGAAAATCAAAAGCAGCAGCCAAACCGTCTGCAATCTGCTGTTCCAGCGGATTCCCCTCTCCCGAATCCAACCTTGATAGCCAATCAAAACCCCTAATCCGATTGCCAAAAAGATATATCTCATATTTCATCCCTCCAAAAGCTGCCCCTACGCAAAGCGCAGAGGCAGTAAGCTTACAGAACTTATTTTTTTAGCATATCCCGTTTAGGATAATTTTTCGCGGATTGCGTCAATGCTTTCATCCTCGATATATTCGTCATAGGTCATCTGTCTGTCGATGATGCCGCCGGGCAGGATTTCAATGATTCTGTCTGCAATGGTCTGCACAAACTGATGGTCGTGGGAATCAAACAGCAGTGTCCCCTTATACTCCGTCAGCCCTTCATTCAGTGCTGTAATAGATTCCAGATCCAAATGGTTGGTAGGCTCATCCAGAATCATCACATTTGCGCCGCTCATCATCATCTTGCAAAGCATACATCTTACCTTTTCACCACCGGAAAGCACGCCGGCCTCCTTCAGCGCTTCCTCACCACTGAACAGCATTCTGCCCAGCCAACCGCGAATATCGGAATCGTATTGCTCGCCTTCCTTTGCAAAGGGACGCAGCCATTCAATCAGGCTGTCCTTGTTGCCCTCAAAATATTCTGTGTTATCCTTCGGAAAATATGCAGTTTTTGTGGTAATTCCCCATTTAAAGCTGCCCTCATCCGGCTCCAGTTCGCCCATCAGAATCTGGAACAGCGTAGTTCTTGCGATTTCATCCTTGCCGACAAAGGCAACCTTTTCGTGCGGGCGAATCATAAAGCTAACATCATTCAGCACCTTCTTGCCGTCAATGGTTTTGGAAATCCCATCCACCAAAAGCACATCGTTGCCGACCTCTCTGTCCTGCTTAAAGCTACAGAAGGGATATCTGCGGCTGGAAGGCTTAATGGTATCCATCTGCAGGTTATCCAACAGCTTCTTTCTGGAGGTTGCCTGCTTTGCCTTGGAGGCATTCGCACTAAAGCGCTGGATGAAGTCCTGCAGCTCCTTAATCTTCTGTTCCACGCGCTTATTCTGATCCTTCAGCTGACGCTGTGTCATCTGGGTATAGCTGTACCAGAAATCATAGTTGCCGACAAACATGGTAATCTTGCCATAATCGATATCCGCAATATTTGTGCAGACCTTATTCAGGAAATGACGGTCATGGGAAACCACGATAACCGTATTTTCAAAGTTCATCAGGAAATCCTCCAGCCATTTGATCGCATGAATATCCAGATGGTTGGTAGGCTCGTCCAGAAGCAGAATATCGGGATTGCCGAACAATGCCTGTGCCAGAAGCACCTTCACCTTCTGTCCGCCTGTCAGCTCCTTCATCTTCGCATAATGGAATTCATTCGTAACCCCCAGACCGTTCAGCAGCATTTCCGCATTGGATTCCGCAGCCCAGCCGTCCAGCTCCGCAAATTCACCCTCCAGCTCTGCCGCCTTAATGCCGTCCTCGTCTGTGAAGTCCTCCTTCATATAAAGTGCGTCCTTCTCCTTGCGGATATCATACAGTCTTTTATGCCCATATAACACGCACTCTACCACATCAAACTCATCAAACAGGAAATGGTCCTGCTTCAGAACTGCCATTCTTTCCCCGGGGGTGATGAATACAGAGCCCTTATTGGGTTCCAGCTCCCCTGCAAGAATTTTCAGAAATGTGGACTTACCGGCACCATTGGCACCAATCAGTCCATAACAGTTGCCCTTTGTGAAATTGATATTCACATCGTTGAAAAGTACTCTGCCGCCATATTGGAGGCTGACACCCTGTGCAGCGATCATGTTTTTCTCTCCTTTTTCTCATTCCATTTTTTATTACGCTACGGCACCTTCGCCGCCATGTTCAAAAAACAAACTAAATTTGATTATAACATGAATATCATACAAAATAAAAGCCCTATTTCCCATAAAATCCACTGAAATCAAAGAAAAACCCGCCCTGCGCCATGCAAAACGGGTTTTTGTTGTCTCTTATTTCTTATTCATGGGATTCCAACATGGAAATCTCTCTTTCATAATTGATAGCACTGCTCTTGACCTCATCCGGAATCTCTCCCGCCTTCACATTGCCCAGCTGTGTCAGCTCGGAGGAAATGCGGTAGGTTTGCACGGTGATACCACTGCTTTCATTATCACTACTCAACTCCGAAAGCACATTATTCGTGACCTTTTCCAAGGCCTGCGCCAAATCTATTTCATAGGAAATCGGCGCGCCTGTTTTTTTGTCCAACACAAAGGTAACAGGCACATCCCCTGTACCCTTGAAATAAACCTCAGAAAGGCTGCTCATGCCTGCAATCTGGAAGAAACGTCCTGCCGCCTCCACATCATACAGCTTTTCCGCAGGGATATCCGCGGAAATGACAGCCTTGCCGCCGTTCTCCTGCATGGTGCAGTTTTCTGCCGCCGCAAGCAGGGTTTCCATGTTTTCCGCCGCGTTGTAAATCTGCACGCTGTTCATGGCATCGGTTTTCTGCAAGGTCATTTCCGTCCATTGTCCGTCATAATTCATGTATTGATTCACGCCATCCTCGTTCTTTTCCGCTTCGCCCTTTTGCAGATAAAGAATGTACCTCTGGCTGCCATTATCAAAGCCCATATCCGTATCCACTTTCATATAAAGCGGCTCCTTCACGAAGGTTACGGTTCCCTTCGTAGTCATGCTGCCCCTTCCTGCGTTGTTCATTGCAATCGTGGCATCAAAATTCGCCGTAAAGCTGTCCTGTCCTGCAAGTGCCGTTTTTGCCGCCTGCACATATTCCTCCGCAGAGCCGAGCGCCGCCTCCTGTGTACCTGCGCCACAGCCGGATAAAACCAGACAGACAATAATAAAAGTCATACCCAATCCTCTGCTTTTTCTTTGTTTCTTCATAGGGATTCCTCCTTCATGCCTTCGCGCCGCAGCCCGACAAAAGGCAACAGAACACCGCTTTTCTCAATCCGATTGTAGCGTAAATCTCCACTCATTGCAAGTAAGTTCCCCTTTTCTTCATAAAATTCTAAGAAAATTGTAAGAATTGAGGGATAATTCTCCACTTCACAGATACTGATACCTCTTTCGCAGGGCGGAGAAAGCACCTATGGTAATCAGGATAGAGGCAAGCTCCGCCACCGTAATGGCGCACCAAACGCCATCCAAGCCAAAAAAGAGAGGCAAAATCAAAACTGCCGCCACCTCAAAAACAACTGTACGCAGGAAGGAAATTGCCGCAGAAACCATCCCGTTGTTCAATGCCGTAAAGAAGGACGAACCGAAAATATTAAAGCCGCTCAAAAGGAAGGAAACCGCATAAAAGCGAAGTCCTCTCACAGTCATGGCATAAAGCTGTGCATCATAGCCGACAAAAAGCCCCGAAAGCACGCCGGCAAAAAGCACCCCTATCGAAAGCAGCACAATGCCTGTCCCCAAAAGCAGCTTCAGGCTCTTTTTCAGCACATTCTGCAGCTCCGCCTTCTTCCCCGCACCATAGTTGAAGGCAACGATGGGCGCAGAGCCATAGGCATAACCCAGATAAATCGCAATAAAAATAAAATTGACATATAGAATCACGCCATACGCCGCCACGCCGTTTTCCCCCGCAACCTTCATCAGCTGTGCATTATAGAGCATTCCCACCGAGGACATGGAAATATTCGACACCAGCTCGGAGGAGCCGTTCGTACAGGTTCGCAGCAGAGCACCCCCCAGTAATTTTGTTTTTACCAAGGCAAGCCGACTGCTGTTTTTCCTTGCAAAATAAACAAAGGGAATCAAGCCGCCGACACATTGCCCCAATGCCGTTGCCACCGCCGCACCTGCCACGCCCCAGCCAAGCACCGCAATGAACAGCGCATCCAGAACCATATTCGTAACCCCTGCGGCAATCGTTACAATTAAGCCAAGCTGCGGCTTTTCCGCTGCAATCAAAAAATTCTGGAACATATTCTGGAGCATATAAAAGGGAATCCCCAAAAGCACAAGCCTCCCGTAAATCATGCCGTAGCCGAGCATGGCATCATCTGCGCCCATTTTAAGAAGGATTTTTTTCAATGCCGCAATGCCGAGCATCGTCAGCACAAGCCCCAAGCCAATCGCAAAATAAATCAGCATGGAAAAAATCCGATTTGCCTCCTCTTGCTTGCCCTCTCCCAAGGTTTTCGCCACAAGGGCAGTGCCGCCTGTCCCCAGCATAAAGCCGAAGGCGCCCAAAACCAATGTGAAAGGGATCACAAGATTGACTGCCGCAAAGGCGGTTTTCCCAACAAAATTGGAAACAAACAGCCCATCGACCACGCCATAAATCGAGGTCAGAATCATCATGGCAACCGAAGGGATGACAAACTGAATCAGCCTGCGATAGGTAAAATGATCCGATAATTGGATATTCATACGTCTTCTCTCCTTTTCAATTCAAAAAAACAGCCCGGTTATTTGCATAACCGAGCGCACTCGACATCTTTTCAACTTTGTAATTGCGACTACAAGTTCTCCGATGAAGATATATTTATTTGATGATGACTATTGTAACAGAAATAAAGGTGCTGTCAATCCCCTTTCTTATGCCCTTATGCCAAATCCATGCCGGCAATATGCCGGATGACCTCTCCTGCCAGAATCAGCCCTGCCACCGGCGGCACAAAGGAAAGACTTCCGGGAATCTGTCGTTTGCCCGTCTCCTGCGATTCTGCCGGCTTTTGGGGCAGCTCCTTGGAATAAACCACCTTCACGCCGCGAATGCCGCGCACCTTCAATTCCTTCCGCATCACCTTCGCCAGCGGACAGACGCTTGTTTTGGAGATATCCGCCACCTCAAAACGGGTCGGGTCAAATTTATTTCCTGTCCCCATGGAGCTGATAACCTCTGTCCCTGCTTTTTTCGCTTCTTCTATCAGAATCAGCTTGGAGGTCACCGTATCAATCGCATCCACAATATAATCATACGAAGCAAAATCCAGCAAATCCCTGTTTTCCGCACCGTAAACCACAGGATATTCCACCACCTCGGTCTCCGGCAGGATCTCATGAATTCGCTCTGCCATGACAGACGTTTTCCTTCTGCCAATCGTTTTCTGCGTTGCAATCAGCTGACGGTTGATATTTGTCAGGCTTACCACATCTCCATCCACAAGGGCAAGGTGTCCCACGCCGCCTCTTGCCAGTGCCTCTGCCGCAAAGGAGCCGACACCGCCAATGCCAAACACTGCCACACGCGCCTTTCTCAGTTTTTCTATGCCTTTCTTTCCCAGAAGCAGCTCTGCTCTGGAAAATTCATTCAATTCGCTCATATCATTCCTCTCATTCCTTTGGTTCTCTCATCTCCTTGGGCAGCTTTTCCCAAGGCAGCCGCTCATACAAACGGAAAATCTTTCGCACAATGCTGTCGCCGCCATGTCCCTTTAACTGCCGCTTCGCCGCCGCCTTTGCTTCCGCTTCGGCATCCGCAGTTGCATAGGAAAGCTGTGCAGAGGTCAGCATGGAAAGATCGTTTCGGTTGCTACCAAAGGCAACACATTTCTTCTGCGGAATTTCCTCCATCAGCCGCTCCAGCATATATTTCTTTGTTGCATTTTTATGATAAATCTTCAAATGACAGTATGTCTCCGGCGTTTCCGATTTATCCCGCAGGAAAAGCAGCTCCTGTTCGGTATCCATCTCTTTTAGTTCTGCCTCCAGTGCATCCGCATCCGCATCCTGCAGCACCAGCAGGATATATACCACAACACCATCCTCCGGCATTTCGCCATAAATATAATTGCGGTAAGGCGATCGGCGGTTAGAAAGATACAATTCTCGTTCTACCTCATTTTTAAATTCGCCAAAATAAATCAGAAGCACATTTTGCCAGATCACGTTCAGGAAATAATGATACTCCTTCTCCTTCACAAGGGTGCAGATTCTGTCCACCCATTCCTTCGGCAATCCGCTTGTCGCACGGTATCGCTTATCCTTCACATCATACAGCACCGCCCCATCCATCGCGATAACAGGCAGGCGCAAATCAAGCCCCTTTAAATCCGCCATCAGCGAAGCGGGTGTACGCTCTGTCGCAATGGTAAACGGCAGGCCATCCTGCAAAAGCTGATTCAGCTCAAAGGAGGCATAGGGCGAAATACCGTTTTTTTCGTCGTATAATGCCCCGTCAAAGCCCGTCACAAAAAGATAGTCCTCTGTCCTTTTCCGTGGCAGATGCAGATTATTGACCCCCAGAGAAACCAGAATCCCGATAATCGTTTCGACAGAACGATTGATTGCCCCCTCCAGCGGCGTATACCCCACATTAGAGAGGCAGACACTCAGCAGTACAATCCCTGCCAGCGCAGAAGCACCCGTGCGCTTCAATAAAACCGTCACATACATCACAGGAATGACCGCAAAGGAAATCACCAGATATCGCAGGATACGCACCTGATAGGGAATATATTGGATCAGATACAGCACCAGAAGCGCAAAGACTGCCCCCAGCAGTGTGCCGATAATACGGTTTATGGAAACCTGTATGCTGTTTTCCGCATAGGGCTGCATACAGATAATCGCGGCAATCGTAGAAAAAATCGGTACGCCTTCCTCTCCGCGCAGAACATAAAGAAAAAAGCAGATGGCAACCGCCAATGCTGTTTTCACCATACGCATACCGACTCTCGGAATATTTGCAACCATAGGATTTCACTCCTTTTCGCTGTTCTTATTGGCAAAGTATAGAGGAAATCCCTTCTTTCTGTCAAGCTATCTGCCAAAAAAATGCAGGAAAATGCTTATTTTACACGGTTTCCCCCTCACATAACAAAAAAACGCAGAATTTTCATCTGCGCTTTTTTTATAAATATGCCGTACCCTCTGCCACGATAGCAACGCTGCCCGTAATTTCAATTTTCGTAACCGCTCCATTCTGATAGGAAGCTGTTGCGCGCATCACGCCGCCGGGCTGCTTGAGGGAAACGGTAACATCCTTCTTCTCCCTTGCCGCCAGATATGCCCCGACAGCAGAGGTTCCGCTGCCGCAGCCTCTTTCCCAGATGAGACTGACATCCTCCACCGCAACCAACGGTTTCAAGCTTTTCTCCTGCTCATCAAACAGCAGAAGCCCAAACACAGGCGGCAGCTCCTTCGCCCAGACCCTTGCCGCGTGTTCCGCCTTTTTTGCGGCATTCTCGCCCCAAAGGGACGCAGGGACGAGGATATGCGTAATGCCTGCGAAAACAACTACGGTCAGCTCAATTCTTTCGCCGTCCAGCGTAAATGCTCTCTTTTCGATTGTCTGCGGTAAGGGCATTGCCACTCTGCCAAGAAAGCGATGCTCCGCTTCTCGTTTCATTTCGCAGCGAACAAGCTCCTCCGCACCGGAAACCTCAAGCGTAATTTCCGTTTTTTCGCCAATCTGCAGATTTTTCTTCTGCGCCAGCCATGCCGCCAGAGAAAGGCTGGCATTGCCGCAAAATTCCCCCGCCATCATTTGCAGGCGCTTTTCTGCCGCAGGATTTTCCGCTTCCTCGATATAGCCTGCCTGCTCGGCGTATACACTGCCATAGGCAATCAGCCTTTCTGCCACAGCAAGCTGCTTCTCTCTTACCACAGGCGTTTCGATGAGCAGCGTCATATTTTCCGTAGGGCTTGCTTTGATGAATTTCACTTCCATCCGACCACTTCCTTACTGCTGAAAACGGCTCAGGAAGGCTTTGGTACGTTCTTGCTGGGGATGATTGATGACCTGTTCGGGTTCGCCCTCCTCCACAATCACGCCGCCATCCATAAAAATAATATGATCGGAAACATCCCTTGCAAAGGACATTTCATGTGTCACGATTACCATTGTCATGTGTTCCGCCGCCAAATCCTTGATAACCTTCAGAATTTCGCCCGTCAGCTCAGGGTCAAGCGCGGAGGTCGGCTCGTCAAAGAAAAGAATTTTCGGCTTCATCGCCAATGCACGCGCAATAGAAACACGCTGCTGCTGTCCGCCCGAAAGCTCACAGGGATAAGCGTTTTCCTTGTCCGCCAGTCCCATTTTTTTCAGCAGCTCCCTTGCCTCGGCATAAATTTCCTCTTTTTTGCGCCTGCCGATCAAAATCGGCGGTTCGGTGATATTTTTCATGACGGAATAATGGGGAAACAGATTAAAATTCTGGAACACCAGACCGAAATGCTTTTTGATGCCCTGCAGGGTTTCCTTTGCGGCATAAACCGCCTTGCCCTGTGCGTCCGCCTTTGCGGCATAGTCTCCCAGATAAATCAGATCGCCGCCGTCCATGGTTTCCAACATGGTTGCGCAGCGCAGAAGGGTGGATTTCCCAGAGCCGGAAGGCCCAATGATAGACACAACCTGTCCTTCTGTTACAGACAGAGAAATATCCTTCAGCACTTCGTTTTCCCCGAAGCTTTTATTGCAGTGCTTAATTTCCAATACCTTATTCATTGTATGCCCTCCTTTCTTAATGGTAATAGCTCAGTTTCTTTTCAATGCGTTCCATCGCGAATGCAACCACACCATTGAAGATGAAATAGAACACACCCGCAACGAACAGGGGCATAATACTTGTTCTTGCAGATGCAATCTGTTTTGCTACAGTGAACATTTCCTCATACGCCAGTACGAACGCAAGAGAGGTATCCTTTACCAGTGTGATAACCTCATTCGTCACAGGAGGCAGTACGCGCTTCACCATCTGCGGGAAAATGATGCGGAAAAAGGTCTGGTTTTTATTATACCCCAGAACGGATGCCGCCTCATATTGTCCCTTGGGGATGGATTCGATACCGGAACGGTAAATTTCCGCAAAATATGCTGCATAGTTAATAGAAAAGCCGATGATAATCGCAGCGAAGCGGTACCATCTGGGCAAAGAAATACGGAACAGATAATAGGGTGCAAAATTCACCACCAAAAGCTGCAGCATCAAGGGCGTGCCGCGCAGAATGGCAATGAAAACCTTAATGACTGCCTGCAAGGGCTTTATTTTTGACATACGCCCGAAGGCAACCAAAAGCCCCAAGGGCATGGAAAACAGCAGTGTCAGCACAAAAATCATCAGGGAGGAACCCATGCCGCTTACCAGCTGCTGTGCAATAATCGCAAAATTCATAGTAAATTTCCTTTCTTAACCATAAAATGCAGGAATCCGAGAAATTCCTAAAACGCAGGAAAGGCGGCAGGAGTTTTCCCACCGTCTTTCTCAGCTTTTTTCATAACTGCTTCTTTCTTATTTTCCCAGGCAAAGCATCTGATCCAGATTGTAATCCTTATACTTTGCTGCGATTTCTGCCAGAGTACCGTCCTCTGCCATTTCGTCCAGTGTTGCCTGTACCTGATCTCTCAGTTCTTCATTGCCCTTCTTGAAGCCGATTGCATACTGCTCTGTGGAGAGGGGCTCTTCCAACATTCTGAATTTATCTGCCTTTGTTGTCAGCTGATACTGCGCTACGCCGATATCTACTGCGATGGCATCATTTGTGCCTGCCTCCAGATTCATGAATGCTGTGTTGTAATCTGCGATTTCATCCAGAGATGCGAAGGAATTTACGACATCTGCCTTGGATTCATCCTGCAAAGCGGAAAGTGCGGAGGAGCCTGCCTGTGTGATAACGTGCTTGCCTGCCAGATCAGCCTCTGTCTGAATATCGGAATCCGCTCTTACAACATATACAATGCTGTTGTCAACATAGGGCTTGGAAAAGGTGTATTCATCCTCTCTGCCTGTCATGGTGAAGCCGTTCCAGATACAGTCGATTGCGCCGCTGTTCAGCTCCATATCCTTTGCATCCCAGTCGATGGGCTGCTTTACCAGCTCCCAGCCGTTTCTTTCGCAGACCTCAGCAGCCAGATCCAGATCAAAGCCGGCATAATCGCCGCTCTCTGTTCTGTAGCCATAAGGAGGATATTCCGCATCGAAGCCTACAGTGAAGGTCTTTGCGCTGTCAGAGCCGCCGCAGCCTGCCAGAACAGACGCACCCATAACCATTGTCAAAAACAGTGCCAAATACTTTTTCATACGTTATCGTCCCCTTTTTCATATCGTTTTTTCGTCCCTGCGGAGCGTCGCTCCTTTGTTCTTCATCATAGTATCACATTACCACGCTAAAGTAAAGCAAAAGAATCTGCTTTTTCTTCCTTATTTTTTATGCAAAATACACAAGTCCTTTCGCGTCCTGTGTGCAGCGCCTGCCATCCCTTTCTTCCATCCGTCTGTACGCCGAGTTTTTGTCGATTTTTCAAGATTTTTTGCGATTTTCTATTGACAAACGAAAAAAAAGGTATATAGTGTAGGTATAAAAAATAATACCATCAATATCAGTAAAAGATGCAGCCGTAGTCGACAGCATCTCAAACGATAATAGCAAACCCATCGAAAGGTGGCGACGCAAAGCTATAGGGCCTTACCCCTTGAAAAAGGGCTGGCAGCCAGTTACCGAAAGGAGATTCCGTATGAAACGGCTTTTTTCTTGTGTTTGCACATTTGTTGCAGCCTTTATTTTAATGTCTATGACAGGCGTGGTAACAGCCAGCGCTTCTACAGGTTCTATTGATACTTCCCATGCAAAAGATGGTTTTGTTACCGTAAATTACGCTTCCGATTCCAAATTGAAGGTCGGCATCCAGTATGGTGACAATAAGACCTCCTATAAAAACTGCCCTAGCGGCAAGACTGCCGAATTCTCTCTGGATCAGGGCGATGGCACATACACCATTACCGTATGTGAAAACATTTCCGGTACAACCTATCAGGTTGTCAGCAGAGAAACCGTAAATGCAAAAATCAAAAACGAATATGCTCCCTACCTTATCTCCACCGCAGATGTGCAGTTTGCAGCAGGCGATGCAGTCAGCCAAAAGGCGGCTGAAATCTGCAAGGGCGCAGCAACCGATGCAGAAAAGGTAACCGCAATCTACAACTACATTGCAGGGCATTACACCTACGATACAAAGCTTGCAGATGAAATTACATCCGGCAAGGTAAGCAAATATATCCCTGACACAAGTGCTACGCTGAACAGTAGCAAGGGCATCTGCTATGACCTGTCTTCCCTGTTTGCAGCTATGTGCCGCAGCCAGAGCATCCCTTGCTCTTTGACAAAGGGCTATGCCGGCAGAAGCTACCATGCTTGGAACAAGGTAAACGTAGACGGTGCTTGGTATCAGATTGATTTGACCTACGCTGTAACAGAGCGTGTACTGAACGCAAACAGCCTGTCCGATTGCGTATCTCCTTTGCACTACGCACAGCAGAGCGATTCTCTTGCAATCGCAGCATAACAGATTGTAATAATGTAATAAAGAAAAAACACATAGCAGGAAGTCTTTTCTTCGCTATATGTTTCCTATAACAAAACCATTTCTACCTTTACAGATAACGCAGACACAAACGCATGGTACTATCTGGCGGTACAGGAAGCAACCAATAGCCACTACAACACAAGCAAGGAAAACTCTGCCTATGAAAAATGGACAGGATTGCGCAAAGCACTTGATTGAATCGAATTAAGCTGATTATATTCGATTCAGGTGTTTTGCATAAAAACAGCACTCATTTCCCACTATAAAACAGACAAGTTTTCTATATTTAGATAGCGGCATGTTCCCATTTTCCGTGCCGCCATCATTTTTCCGGATTTTTTTCAACAAAACTTGCATATAATTGCATACAAATATGTTGAGAATCCACAAAAGAACTTGAAATTTTATCAAGCTGTGATATAATACATTGTAACAGGACTTTGCAATGTATTTTATCTATATAAATACATTATATTATTATCTGTGCGGCTCGTTGAAAGAGCGTGTGTACAGACAAAGGCACAGCCGACGAAAGCCGGTGTCGCAAAGCCAAGGGCCTAACCGAATTTTTCTTCGCACGGCAGCCGGTTGCCAAAAGACATATCGTATCCTCCTTCTTCGGGTCTCACAAGAACAAAGAAGGAGGATTTTTTATGATGAAAAAGAAATCAGGCAAACGCTTTCTGTCCTGGCTCTTGGCTGCCGTAATGATAATTGCGTTGATGCCGGCGAATGCGTTTGCGAACGATGACAACGACTATGGCGGAATTGACACCTACGCCAACCAAAGCAATGACAATGTGGAGTTCTGGTGTACCAACTCCAGAGTTAATGTAGGTGGCAAAACATCTGCATCCCTCAACAGTCTGCTTTCTGGCAAAACACAGCTTGTTTTTGCACAGGAATCATCTCTGCAGGAGGGTACTCTCACAAACGGCTCCGGTTTAACAGGCAAGCTCTGGAAAGTAATGGTTCAGGATAATAGAAACAAGCAGACCGGAAATTCAAATGACAATAAAACCGGTACAGGTACTGAAATCACTTCCATTTGGGGTGAATGGAAATGGATACATTTTCAAGGGTATCGATACCAGTACAATTATCTTACAGCAGATGGGAAAACAGGTACCCTGCGCTCGAACCAAACTGTAGTTGTTTATTACAAACAGGTATTTGTTACAGATTCCAACTACGGTATTATCTACGGTACTGACTGGGGATATAATGATGGTAGTCATGATGATGCTCCTACAAGAATAACCTACCAATTTGCACAGGAAAACAATAATGGCACCCCTACTATACTGAAAAGCGGAGATTACTGGTATGCAAAGAAAACCGATCCCATTAAAGGTATTGGTGCGCAGTTGAACCCTAAATATGAAATTTCCAAAATCACTGTTGATGATACCGAATGTACGAACGGTGAAGAAATCTCCCTTGACCGTCAAAGTTCCCATGTAGTTACCTTCTACATTAGAAGCGTAGAAACAACCAAAGTTCAGTACAACTGGATTGGTGCAGAAAACCTTGATGTAGAATTGCCTACTGATGATACAGAATATAATTGGGACGAAAAAGCTCCTCTGACAGAAGAAGCTAAAGCGTTTACACCCAATCTGATTCAAACAGATGCCGATGGTGTTAAATATATGTTCTCCGGTTGGTACAACAACCCTAATTTTGAGGGCAACCCTGTAGAAGAACTCACAGTTTCCGAGAATTCTTACACCTTCTACGGACGTTGGATTTCAAATGTTATCGAAATTGACTTGAACAAGGACGAGGACGGCACTGCAAGATTCCAAAAAACTCTGGCAAGTGCAGATAAGCTCGCCGATAATGATGCGCGCGAATTTACAATCAGCATTACCAATGATGCCGATTCTGATGAAACATACACAGGCACAGCTACAGTAAGCAAAAATGTTTCTACTGCTCCCTTCGTCTTTGATGACAGCCAAAAGCTGGTATTCGATATTACGGATGCTATCGAAAACGGCACACCTGCCGAAGATGGTATAGATTATAGCTATACCGTAGCAGAAACTTCTTCTTCCGATGACATCGTATCCGATACATCCACATATACCATGACAGTGAATGTTAAGCTGGATGGGCAGAATTTGGTAGCTACAGTTTCTTTTACAGATGCAACTGAAGGAGCTGTCACTACTCCCATCACCTTCACAAACACTTACACACCCAGCTATCCCGTTTATGTCTATGGTCGTTACATGCACAATGGCACACAGTTGAAAGGCGATAAAGGTGATGTAACTGTAAACAACGAAAAGGTTCAGTGGAATGAAGATAGTACAAACCAAAACAATAAAGAATATTACATCACCTTTGGTAAAATCGAAAAAGGTACAAAGGTAGAAGCTGCAGAAGGTGTAGCAGAACCTACTATCTTGTTTAACAAAAACAGCTTCACTCTGGATAATAAATTTGACGGCATCGGCAGTGCAGTAACAAACAAGGTTACATTGAACGATGTCAATAGCTGGGGTGCTTTGCACGCTTGTCCCGGCGCTGCAAGCTATACCAACGAGGGTTCTGCTTGGCACATGAACGGTGATATCAATGTTTACACTGTAGCATACGATGCTAACGCCGGTGATGACATTGTTACAAATATGCCCACTAACCCCCAAGGCTACTTCTTCGGCAGCTACACAACCGCCGCTGCACCTAGCCGTGAAGGCTATGACTTCCAAGGCTGGAAGGCAGAAGGCACTGATAACGTTTACGAGGCAAATCAGAAATTCACTCTTAATGGAGACGTAACTCTGGTTGCACAGTGGACACTGAGCAACGCAAATGTAACCTTTATGATTGATGGCGGTACATGGACTGCCCCTGAAACTGTAAAGGATACAGCAAACGCTTTTAAAGAAACAATTAAGCTGGACAACGGTCATGCGACATTAGCTAACATTGGCTATATTCCTACAGGCGAAGCAAATGACAGCCACACAGGCAACGGTAAATGGTACAAGGATAATAACCCTATTATCGGTGAATTCAGAAATCAGTCTGTTAAAGATGGTGATGTTTTCACATTGAAATTCGATCCTAAAGCACCTCCAAAGACCGCTACTGTAACTTTCGAGATTAACGGTGGTACATGGAATTCTACAGCACCTGAATCCATAGTTCTCGACGTAGAAAACGGTCCAGCAAAACTTTCTGATAAACTTTCTGCCGCTCCTGAAGGTACTGCAAACGAAAACTACAGCCCTGAAGGCAAATGGTATAAAAAAGTTAATGATGACCTCGCTCCTGTTGGCAACATTTTAAATGTAGCCATCGACAGTGATACAACCTTCGTCCTGAAATTTGATAAACAGCAGTACACCATCGAATATCAGTGGAGCACAGATCATCCCTCTGATATTACAAAGGATCAGCTTCCCCAAGCTACTACAAAAGATGGCTTAGCTCCTACTGATGAAGCTGAAATTAACGCTCTCAATGAAGCCGCAAAGGGAACCTATACCACTACTTCCACAACCAACAAAGATAATAAATATGGTGAATGGACACTCGTTGGTTGGACTCCCTTAAGATCTGATGATGGTACAAAAATCATCTTCACGGGTAATTGGAAATTCACAGAAAAAGAGAAACCCGTTGAAGTTAAAGTAACCTTCAAAATCGAAGGCGGCACATGGGATGGCACTAACAGCGAAGATCAGACCACAACAGTTATTCTAACAAATGGAGCAGGTTATTTAAAAGAAGAACAACTGCCCAAAGGTACTCATACCCCCGATGCAAACCACATCGGTACAGGGTACTGGAAAATTGACAAAGGTCAGGATATTACAAGCATCCTTATTCAAGGAAATACAGACTTCATCTATACCTTCAACGAACGTGGTACTGTTGCCGCTGAACTGAGCAAGCTGATTCAGAAAGAATTCAAATCGCAGTACGGCTACAGCACAGAAGGAACCTTCACTGCAATCGCAAAGGTTATGCCTGTTCATCCAGAAATAAATTCCTACGCGGCTGAAGTAGATGAATCTAGCGACAACAACACAAATACTCCGGGTACAGACAATGCAAAAACCTTCACCGGTACAGTTACTCTGAAAACAGGCAAAACAAAACAACCCTTCACCTTCTCCGCAGGTGAAGGTGTGGCTGATGTATTAGACCCCGACACATACTACGAAGTCAGAGTCTCCGAGGTTGAGGGCAACCTTTCCAAAGTAACCTATGACACCACAAAATACATCCTCACATTTACCACAGATAAGAATGCTGTAGTGGACTATATCGGGATTGCAAAAGAGAAGGATAGTGAGAATGGTCGTCCTGAACTAGAACCCGTAGAAGGCACAACAATCACATTCCACAATATTTACACCTACAAGAAGCGTTCCCATTCCTCTGGCGACAGTGGTAATGGCGGCGGCAAAAAAGAGGAAAAACCTACCGTAGAAATCAAGGATGACGATGCACTGGGTCTGAATAACACAGACCACTTCGCATACATCGTTGGCTACGGCAACGGCGAGGTAAGACCTCAGAACTCCATCACCCGTGCAGAGGTTGCGGCTATCTTCTTCCGCCTGCTTGAGGATGACGTTCGTGATGCAAACTACACTCGTCAGAATAAATTCACAGATGTAAGCAACGATGCTTGGTACTGCAGCGCAGTATCCACACTGAGCGCGATGGGTATCATTTCCGGTTATCCCGATGCTACCTTCCGCCCCAACGCATCGATCACTCGTGCCGAATTCGCCGCAATTGCAACTCGTTTCGATGTAAACGGCGATAAAACACCCGCAAGCTTCAACGATATCGCAGGCCACTGGGCAAAGGACGAAATCGCTGTAGCAGCCAATAACGGCTGGGTAAACGGCTATGAAGACGGTTCCTTCCGTCCTCAGAACAAAATCACTCGTGCCGAAACAATGTCTCTGGTAAACCGCGTGCTCAACCGCAAACCTGAGACAGCCGAGGATCTCCTGGAAAACATGACAAAATGGACAGATAATGCCGATACCAACGCTTGGTACTATCTGGCAGTACAGGAAGCAACCAACAGCCACTATTATAAATACAAAGAAAATTCTCAGTATGAAAAGTGGACAGAATTGCGTGAAACTCGTGACTGGTCCGAGCTTGATAAATAAATCATAAGCGCTTACAACTCGGAAGGGTTGCTCCCTTCCGCTCCTCTTTCAGACCTCCGGTTTTAAGCCAAGAAAAACCGGAGGTTTTTCTTTTGCTTTTCTGCAATCAAAAAGGACGAAACCCCGTTTCCGGAATTTCGTCCTTTTCTATTCCTTTTTTATCCTGCGATTGCACAGATCCTTACAATTTTGCCCTTAGAATCCTTCGTCAATGCAACCGTGCAGTCATCTCTTGCATCCGAGCAGGCATCCAGAAAGTCCTGCAGCCCATACAAATCCTCATCATATCTGAGGTTTCTCTTATAATCATCCGCATCCGCCGCCGCAGAAAGCTTATACACAAATTCTGCACGGGTGCTGATTTCAAATGTTTTTTTGCTGCCGTTTACCCTTACCTCGATTTCATCTGCTCTTCTGTCAACAGATACCAGCTCGCCGCGTGCATCCTCCCAGAACGCCGTAATCGTTTTTACCTCACCGCTGCCGTTATAGCCCAGCTCCACATAAATCTGGGAATCGCCATAGGCATAGTCCAACTCACTGTTCAGCTTCGTCAGACTGATGCTTTCGCCGCCCAATCTCACTGTTACGCTGCTTGCCAAATCCATCTTGATATTCAGCCCTGCCGCCGTAACGGTAATGGTTCTCTTATCCTCAACCAAATCTCTGAGATAGCCTTCCTTCGCGTCTGCCATCTCCGCGGTAATTTCGCAAACATCACCATTCTTATCGAACCCCAACGTAACATTGAAGCTGTAATCCTTATAGCTGTCAATCAAATCGGAAACATCCCTGTTCTTGCCATTGATGGTTACATCCACATCATCCGCCAAACCATAGGTATAGTCCTTTTCCTTCGCTACAATCGTAAGCTCTCTCTTATTGATTTTGCTCAGCTTGCCCTTGTTATTACTGCTGAATTTCGATACCGCAAGAAGCTCCGTTACCTCGTCATCCCTGTTGGTGTCCACCGAAACGGTGTACGCCTTGCCATCGCGATAGCTTTCCCGCAGGGCAGAAACACTGCTCTTCTTGCCGTCAATCCGCACTGTCACATCATCACTCAGGTTATACTGATATGTCTTACTTCCTGCCGTAAATTCAATGCGTTTGCTGTTGAGGAAGGTCAGCGTGCCGTTGTAATCATCCTCCATAGAGGTAATCTTAATCTCCGAAACCCTGTTATTCTTATCCAGCTTCAGGGAAACCACAAAATTGCTGTCATCATAATTCCGTTGGAATTTGCTGAACTTCATCGTATTGCCGTTATAGGTAACCTCCACATCGCTTGCCAGAGTGTAGGTATATTCCTTCTTGCCGGATTTGATGGTAATCTCGTCATCCTCCACATCCGTCACAGTGCCGTCAGTGGGGTTGTTTGCATTCACCACCGCTACAACCTTCAGCACATATTCATCCTTATCCAGAGTCAGTGTTACGTCATAGGAGGTATCCTCCAAGGCTCTGGAAAGCTTGCTGACGGTCGATTTCTTCCCATCCAGTCTGATTTCCACATCATCATCCAGATAGAATTTCTTTTCGGTCGAGCCATCCTTGACCGTAATCTTGGAATCGGTGATATCCTTCAGCTCATATTTCTTTTCAGTTGTCTGCTTGATGCCGTTCTTGGAATATGTCACCGTGATACTGCTCATATACTGCCCTTCGTAGGTCACCTTCACAGTATCCCCTGTTTTGATATCCGAAAGAGCAATCGTCTGTCCGTTATATTTCGCCGTTACCTTTCCCTTCACCCCAAACAGGCTCAGAGAGGAACCGCTTGCCGTCATCGTCAGGAAAATATCCCCATTCTGCATCGTCTTGCAGTCGGTCACTGTCCCTGTTGCGGTTTTCCGGTTGGTTTCCGTTCCCTTATTTTCCACCAGCTTATTATAGGATTTTACGGAAAGCACCGCCATCTCCGCACGGGTGATGTTCTTCTTGGGATTGAATTTATTATCCGAATCCCCCACCATCAAATTCACTCTGTACAGCAGCTCCAGATAGGGCACTGCCGTTGCGGAAATCGCATCCTTATCGGCATAGCCCAGTGTTGCGCCGGATTTCACGTCATACCCCTTTACGGTATCCATCGCCTTCCCGAAAATCACGCCGACATCCTCGCGGTTTGCCGCCTTTGTGCCGCCCTGCAGCTTATTCAGCTCCGCCGTTGTCAGAATACTGTTTTCCAAGCCGTATGCCGTTGCCTTATACGCCCATGTCGGGATGTTATACGCGCTGATTACAGGCTTCCATTTTGTCACCGTTGCATCATTGACATCCTGCTTCGTGTATGCCTTCATGATGGAATACATCAGCTGCACCGCTTCGCAATAGGTCACGTTGTTTCTCGGCTTGCAGTAACGCTTGCCGTTTTCCTCGTAGCCGCTCATCAGCCCAAGCTCTGCCGCCTGATTCAGAAACGGCTTAAAGCCCGACCACGTCACCGTGTTGATATCCACAAAGGTTGTTGCCGCATAGGCAGGCACTGAAATACTGCCCATCAACAGGCTTGCCGTTGTTGCCAAGGTTAGAATCTGCTTTGTTTTTTTCATACCTTCTGCCCCCTTCTTGTTCTCTGTTGTCTCCAAAAGGACAAACCTCTCTGTCATAATTGTATCATAAATTTCAGGAAAAAATTCTTTCAATTTCCTTAATCTTTCGCATTTTTTACGACTATCTTTTCTCTTAGACGAAAATTTTTCCGTTTTGTTCCACCCCTGTCCCCTGCTTCGCATAAACAGAAGCCATCCGGTTATCCATTAAAATCGTCACTTCATTTTTTCTTCCTCCGCCGAAGACCCTTTCGTCATTTTTCCTATACAAAACATCGGCTTTTCTTCACTTTAACATAGAAAAAGCCCCTCTGCAATCGTGATTCTGCCGATTGACAGACGGCTTTCTTTTCGGTAATGTATTTCTATAGAAACACGATTTTAAAGGAGGTATGATACCCATGAAAAAACACGAATTACAAACCCCTGCTATCCTCTTGGATCTGGATAAGCTGGAGCACAATATCCAATCCTGGCAGGCACTCTGCAACGAAAACGGCAAACAGCTGTGGCCCATGATTAAGACGCATAAAAGCACCGCCCTTGCGAAAATGCAGCTGGACGCAGGCGCAACAGGCTTTCTCTGTGGCACATTGGATGAATGTGAAATGGTTTATCAGCTTGGCGCAAAGCATATCATGTATGCTTACCCCACCGCAAACCCTGTCAATATCCGCCGCCTGCTGCCCTTTGCCAAGGATGCAGAGCTGATTATCCGTCTGGATACTGTCCGTGCGGCAGAAATTTTAAACAGTGAAGCGGAAAAAGCAGGTGTCATCGTATCCTATACCGTCATTGTGGATATGGATTTCCACCGCTTCGGGATGCCCGCAGATGCAGTTGTGGATTTCGTAAAAACGCTTTCCTCCTTGAAAAATCTGAAATTCCGCGGCATTTCCACCCATCCCGGACAGGTTTATGGCTGCACCACAAGAGCCGCTCTGGAGGAGGTTGCTAAGCTGGAAAAGGATACCATGAAAAAGGCTGCCGATGCTCTGGCTGCGGCAGGCTTCCCCTGCGAGATCATTTCCTCCGGCTCTACTCCCACCTTTGAGATTGCCGTAAAGGATAAAACCCTCAACGTAAGCCATCCCGGCAACTATACCTTCTTCGATAACATCCAGATTTCCCTTGGCACCTGCGGCGAGGATGCTTGCTCCTTACGCGTATTGGCAACCGTTGTTTCCCATCCCTCCGAGGGGTTCTATCTCTTTGATGCCGGCTCCAAATGTCTGGGTCTGGATCAGGGGGCGCACGGAAATTCTGCCATCAAGGGCTTCGGGTATGTTGTCGGGCATCCTGAGCTGACGATTGTCGGGCTTTCCGAGGAGGTCGCAAAGGTAAAGGCAGACGGTACATGTAATTTGAAGGTCGGTGATCGGGTCGAAATCATCCCGAATCATTCCTGCTCCACCGCAAATAATACCGGCTGGTATACCTGCGTGCGCGGCGATGAGATTGTAGATTTCATTGCAGTCGATGCAAGAGAAAACAGTAAGAAAAAGGGTACATTATAATACGAAAAAGGGAGTCCATTCGGACTCCCCTTTTTTTACTTAAAATCCCGATTTTGTGTTAATTAAAAATCTCACTGGAAACGTATGTCTTGCCGCCCTTCAGCTCACTGGGCATTGCCGCCTTCATCACCATATCGCCCTCAACTACATATTCTGCGCTGCCGAGCGTAATTTCAATGGAGGTGCCGTCCTTTTCCAGAACGATGGGCTTCTGCTTGCCCTGCCATTTTACGGTATAGCCGTTTTCCTTTGCCGCCTCTCTCAGAGGAACCATCATCTGCGCCTGCATTTTAGGCTCATTTGTCATTTCTTCCCCTGCTTCTTCTGCCTGTGTCAGCAGCAGCACCAGAGAAGGTGTTGTCTGTGCAGGAATGCTTCTTGTTGTAATATCATAGAATACCAGTGCATCCTGATTCTTTACATCCTCAGCGGAAAGCTTGATTTTTGCGCCCTCCATGTTCAAAATTCTTGTTTCATCGGAAATATTCAGTTGCAGCTTATTTGTCTTATCTGTCAGGTCATCCCCGAAGTGTCCAACCATCATATTGTCCGCATCTGCATTGGCAACTACTGCTGTCACGCCGCCCAGATAAGGGGGCAGACTCATACCCATAGGGCTGTTTGCGCTGTAAACCACTGCAACCTCCATGCCCTCTGTCAAATCAGCCACTGTCTTATAGCTGCCGTCCTTTCTATCCAGAATCAGGCTGTTTGCATCAACTGCAAAGCGCAGACCGCCATTTTTGTTTTCGATTTCCACAACGGAAACACCGTCTGTTCCGGATTTCTCTACAGAAACAATCTTACCGCTATCCGTTGTAAAGCCTTCTTCCTTTACGTCCATCTCACCGCCTGTTGCAGCCATATCATTTGTTGCTGTTCCGTCTACTGCAAACACAGTTGTGCCTGCCAGCATTGTCAGCACCATACCCATTGCCATAACCTTTGTCATATTCTTTTTCATATTCATTTCCTCCTAACTAAATGGTGTGGTATTGTTTTCTGTTTTCGTTGTATACCAATCAGACGTAATCTATTTTGCAAAAGTTCCGCTTTTTTTAAAAAATTTTCAGATTTTTATTGTTTATTTTTCCAAACAAAAAGACCTGCTATTTCATCCTTCTGAAACAGCAGATCCTTCGCTTTTATTTTTCTTCTTTTTCGTCCTCGTCCACAATTTCAATGTTATCCAGCTGTGTCTTGAAATTCGCGCGGAATTTAATCAGGAATTCCTGACGCAATAAGGTCTGCTCTTCCTTTTCCGCTTCGGTCAGACCAACGGTTTTCGCTTTCTTCGCCAGTTCATTGATACGCTTTGTCAAAGGGGTTTCCTGTTCAAACATCTTTCATCCTCCTTACGCCATTACAAATCGATAATTTCCGCATTGGCAACCGCTTCCTCCAGCAGTCTGTCCAATTCGGTCAGCTTATGCTCCGCCTTTTCAATATAATTCAGACGAGGCTTTGTCACAGGATGCTTTGCCACAAAAACAGTACAGCAGTCCTCATACGGGCGAATGGAAATTTCAAATGTACCGATTTTTTCCGCACGTTCAATGATTTCCGCCTTATCCATCCCTGCCAGAGGGCGCAGTACAGGCAAATCGCAGACTGCATTGATGACCTGAATCCCCTGCATGGTCTGGCTTGCCACCTGTCCCACGCTTTCGCCTGTCACCAGTGCCAGTGCATCATCCTTGTGTGCGATCATTTCCGCCGCACGCATCATCGCACGTTTCAGATGAATCGTCAGGCGATCATGTGCCGTGTTATCCAGAAGGTACAGCTGCAATTCCGTAAAGGGAACCACATACAGCCGAAACTCCCCTGTAAAATCCGCAATGCGCTTCGCCAAATCAATCACCTTTTCCTTCGCCCATTCGCTTGTATACGGGGGGCTGTGGAAATAAACGCCCTCCACCTCAACGCCGCGTTTTGCCATCATCCATGTTGCAACAGGGCTGTCGATGCCGCCGGAAAGCAGGCTGACTGCCTTGCCGTTGCTACCATAGGGCAAGCCGCCGTAGGTGCGGATTGTTTTGGAATGTAAATAGGTGCTGTTGCGAATCTCAATATTCAGCGTCACATCCGGATGCTTCACATCCACCCTCATATTCGGCATGTGATCCAGAAGATACGCCCCCACCTCCATGCTCATTTCCATGGAATGCATGGGATAGCTTTTATTCGCACGGCGTGTATTTACCTTAAAGGTCATTTCCTTATCGCCGTAAAATTCCTGCATGTGCGCCAATGCTTCCTTGCAGATGGTATCAAAGCTGTTATCCTCCAAACGCACTCCGGGGCAGATGGAATGCAGCCCGAAGATGGTTTCCAGCTTGGGAATGGTAAAATCATAATCCAATTCGCCATCGCGATTTTCCACAATCAGGCGACCGGGGTCACGCACAACATAATAGTTGCCGTAGGGGTCGAGATTTTTGCGAATCGCGGAAATCAGGCGGTTGATGAAGATATATTTATTATTGCCGCGCATGGCAATCTCACCGTATTTCACGATTAAAACCTTTTCAGCCATTATTTTCTCCTTTTCTTATCTGTTATATTTTCTAAAGAAGGGAACCAGTTCCTCCAACGCTTTCAGACATTCCTTTGCTTCCTCCACTGTATTATAGCGGCAGAAGCTGAAACGGATTGCCCCTTCAATTTCAGAGAAGGGCAGACCCATTGCCGTCAGAACGGGGCTGCCGACCTTCTTCTTGCTGTCACAGGCAGAGCCGGCAGAAACCACAATGCCCTTGCTTTCCAGCGCGTGCAGTAGTACTTCGCTTCTGAGCCCCTTGAAGGTCACATTCAGCACATAGGGGCTTGCCTCCTCCAGGCTGTCCCCGTTCAGCTGGGTATCTGGCAGAGCGAGAATCCCTTCCAGCAAGGTCTGCTTTACCTCTCTCACATGGGCAATGCTTTCCTTCATGCTCTTGAAGGCTTCGTCACATGCCACGCCCAATGCCGCCGCGCCGGGGCCGTTTTCTGTACCGGGGCGCTGTCCTCTCTGCTGTCCGCCGCCAAGCATCAGCGGTTTCACCTTCAGGCCCTTACGCATATAGAGCATCCCAACGCCCTTCGGTCCATGAATCTTATGACCGCTCATTGTCAGCAGATCGATTTTCATTTTTTCCACATCAATCGGATATTTCCCGAAGGCCTGCACCGCATCCACATGATACAGACACTGCGGATTCTTCTCCTTAATCAGCTTGCCGATGGCAGCCGCATCCTGCACCGTTCCCGTTTCGTTATTTACCAGAATCGTGCTGACCAAAACCGTATCGGGGCGGATGGCATTTGCCAACTCCTCCAAGGAGATATGCCCCTGTCTGTCCACCTTCAGCCATGTGACCTCTGCGCCCTTTTCCTCTAATAGCTTCATAGGATTCTTCACCGCAGGGTGTTCAATTTCCGTTGTAATAAAGTGTTGTCCCTGTCTTTTATAGCCCTCTGCCGTGCCGTAAATCGCCCAGTTGTCGCCCTCTGTGCCGCCGCTGGTAAAGAAAACCTCGTCATATTTGCAGCGAATCCCTCTCGCGATGATTTCCGCCGCATTTCTGATTTCCTTTTCCGCCGCCAGACCCATAGCACTCACAGATGCAGGGTTGCCGTATTGTTCGCAGAGCATTGTGCTCATTTTTTCCGCTACCGCAGGCAGCGCTCTTGTCGTTGCCGCATTATCAAAATAAATCATACTTGCCTCCTCAATCCAATTCATATAAAAGGATAGCTGTTGTTGTCATGCCGGCCGTTTCCGTCCGCAGGATGCGTTTCCCAAGGGTGATTGGCGTAATGCCGTTTTCCTTCGCCAGTGCGATTTCTTCCTCAGCAAAGCCGCCCTCCGGCCCGATAAAAACGCCGATGCTCTCACCCTCAAAGTCCTTCACAAATTCGCGCAGCCCCATCTTTTCTTCCCGCTCATAAGGGATAATCGCGCCATCCAGCCTTTTTGCCTCTGCAACGGCATCCTTGAATTTTAGCACCTGTCCGCCGATTTCGGGAATCTTCCCTCTGCCGCTCTGCTTTGCCGCTGCCTCGGCAATTTTCTGCCAACGCTCCAGCTTTTTGCCTTCCTTTTTATCCAGCTTCACAATGGCGCGCTCCGTGCTGACCGCAACAATCCGCTCCACGCCAAGCTCCACGCATTTCTGAATAATCAGCTCCATCTTATCCGCCTTTGGCAGTCCCTGATAAAGCGTAATTTTTGTTTTCGGCTCTGTTTCGCAGGGCGCTTTGGAGAGAATCTCCAGCTGTACCCCATCTGTCAGAGAGGAAATTCTACATTGGTAATCCATGCCCTCTCCGTCGCAAAGCGTTAGCTCCTCGCCCTCCTTCGCGCGCAGAACGGTCTTAATATGCTTTTCGTCCTCTCCATGCAGGCAAATCTGTCCTTGTGTCATGTCGATTTTATCAAAGAAAAATTTCGGCATCCCCATCACCCCACATATTTCGATGCGATGGCAACCCAGCCCTTTTTCTCACGCACATCCTGCACGTCAAAGCCGCCTGCCGCCAGTGCCGCAAGCACATCCTCTTTTCTCTCGGTAATGATACCACTCGAAAGGAAAATACCGCCGTCCTTAATATAGTCAGGCACCTGCTTCGTCAGTGCAATGATGATATCCGCCACAATGTTTGCCTCTACCATGTCATATTTTTTGCCGCTGTATTTTTCATGCAGTGCCGCATCCTCCAGAATATTCCCTGCACAAACATGGTATTTCTCTCTGGGAATATCGTTCCTGTCGCTGTTTTCATAAGCAATCGCTATGGCATTCGGGTCAATGTCCACTGCATCCGCCTCCTTCGCCTCCAACAAAAGAGAGGCAATCGAAAGAATCCCGCTGCCACAGCCGATATCCAGAACCATATCGTCCTTTTTCACATATTTTTCAATCAATTCCATGCAAAGCTGCGTGGTTTCGTGTGTCCCTGTGCCGAAGATATGTCCGGGGTCAATTTTCAGAATCACCTTATCGGTTTCCTCCGTCAACTCCTCCCAGGAGGGCTTAATCATGATTTTTTCGCCGACAGGGAAGGGCTTGAAATATTTCTTCCAGTTATTCGCCCAATCCTCCTCCTGCACGTTTTTCATTTTTAACTCCAAAGAGCCTAAATCCAATTCCTTCTCACTTGCCTTCACTGCCGCCAATGCGCCCTGAATCTGTGCAAGCTGTTCTCTGCCGTAAAGGTTGTCGCGCAGGAAAAAGGTAATTCCTGTTTCCAGTTCTTCCTTTTCCTCCACCAGCTCATCTGCCACATAATCCCATTCTCTGTTGGGGTTTTCCAGAAATTCCGCAAAATCCGCCTCATCATGAATCATCAGTCCTGTCAGTCCGCACTGATACAGCACGCCCTCCACAGGCTCCAGTCCAATCTGGCTGGTCGCTACGAATACTTCAATCCATTCCATTTCAGGTTTTCTCCTTCCGTTTATCCGTTGCCCGTCAAATGTCTGAGCAAGTGCACAAATGCGTCTTTATGCATTTGCTCACCCGCTTGTCGGGACTTTTTTTATAAAAAGGAAATAAAGCCGTCCTTAAATCAGCAGAACGGCTTCGTGTTATTTGTCATAGAGTTCGCATACTTCCCGATAGCTTTCCGGTGTCCCGATGTCGTAGCATTCTCCCTCAAAGGTATAGGCGTATACCTCCTTCTGATGATAGAGCCATGCCGGGAAGTTGCCGGGGGAATCCGGCTTATTGCCTGCCGCCAGATATGCGGCAAACATGGGAACGGTTTCTTTCTTATAGAGGTATGCGGCGAATACAACCGTATTGGATTTGGGCTTTGCGGGCTTTTCCTCAATATCCAGCACCCTTCCGTTTTCATCCAGAAGGGCAATGCCGAATTGGCTCAGCGCCGCCTCGTCCTCCCAGACCTTCACGCACACACAGTCGCGGTTCTTTTCATGGAAGAAATCCACATATTCCTTCAGCGAATAGGTGAAGAAATTATCTCCTGCAATTACCATCAGGTCATCCGCAATCTGCATTTCGTCAATCACAAAGGAAATATCCCCGATTGCGCCGCGCTTATTGGAATCATCTGTTGTGCCGTCATTCAGAACGGTAATGGGTACGCGGCTTTTCGCCGTTTTTGCCCAGTCCGCAAACTGCTCTGCGAATTTATCATTGGAAACCACATAAATCGCATCCAGCTCTTTTACGGTATTCATCTTCTCTACAATATGATCAATGATTGGTTTTTTGCCAATGGGGAGCAAAGCCTTCGGCGTATGCAATGTCAGCGGATATAATCTTGTGGCATAGCCCGCCGCCAAAATAATGGCTTTCATCTTCTCTCCTCCTTCATGTTGTTTCTTTTATTCTGCCCTGCCAAACAGACCATCGCAGATTTCCTGCAGCTGCTTCGGCAGAGGAGCCGTCATTTCCTTTCCGTAAAGATAGCCCAGAGGACCCTCCTGTTCCTTCCATTCCACCCGAAGGGCATGTAAGAACTGATTGGAAAGGGCATATTCCTCTCGGAATTTTCGATTTGTCGCTTCCGAGCCGTATTTTCTGTCACCTGCAACGGGATGCCCGATTGCCTGCATGTGGGCACGAATCTGATGCGTCTTACCCGTAATCAGCTGAATTTCCAGAAGGGTATAGCCCTTTGCATGTGCAAGCGGACGATATTTCGTCATCGTTCTTGCGCCGCTTCCCTCCCGTTTGGAAATGCGCACCTGATTCTTTTCTGCATCCTTCGTCAGATAGGCGGTAATTTCGCCCGCCTCATGTATTTCCCCTGCAACCAGTGTCAGATAAAACTTATTCAGCTTGCGGCTGCGAATGATTTCATTCACCGCCTGCACGCCCTGCAGGGTTTTCCCCGCAATCACGATGCCGCTTGTGTTTCTATCCAGTCGGTTGCAGAGTGCCGGGGTAAAGCTGCTCTCCGCCGCAGGGGTATACTGCCCCTTCTGATAAAGATAATAAAGCACCTGATCAATCAGCGTATCGGTATCACTGCTTTTTTCGGGATGTGTGAGCAGTCCTGCCGGCTTGGAAACCACCAGAATCTCGTCATCCTCATACACAATGCCGAAATGCCTTTTTGCCGCAGGCACCGTTTTTTCCTCCATAAAGGACTGCATCGTTTCCTCGGCGAGGTAAAGCCTGAGGGTGTCCCCTGCCCGAAGCAGTTCGTTTCCCTCTGCCTTACCGCCGTTGTATTTGATGCGTTTTTTCCGCAGCATTTTATAAATAAAGCCCTTGGAGGCCTTATTCATATATTTCAGCAGAAACTTGTCCAGCCTTTGATTTTCCTCGTTTTTGGTAATGATAATCTCTTTCAAGGCTCTTCCCTCCGGAAAATCAGCTGTGAATCCATGCCAGATATGCGCTGATAAAGTTATCAATCTCACCATCCATCACCGCGTCCACCTTACCGGTTTCCTCGCCTGTCCGGTGATCCTTTACCAGAGTATAGGGCATAAAGATGTAGGAACGAATCTGGCTGCCCCAGCCGATTTCCTTTACATCCCCACGAATTTCCGCCAGCTTCTGCATCTGCTCCTCAATCTTGAGGGCAAGCAGCTTACTTCTCAGCATTTTGAATGCCTTATCCTTATTGGCAAACTGGCTTCTCTCCTCCTGACAGGATACCACAACCCCCGTAGGGAAGTGTGTGATACGGATTGCAGAGGAGGTCTTGTTGATGTGCTGACCGCCTGCACCGCTGGCTCTGTAGGTATCAATACGGATATCATCCGGCTTGATTTCAATTTCCGTATCATCCTCAATTTCAGGCATAACATCGCAGGACGCAAAAGAGGTCTGCCGTCTGCCTGCGCTGTCGAAGGGAGACACACGCACCAGACGGTGAATCCCCTTCTCGGATTTCAGATAGCCATAGGCATTTTCACCGTTTACCTGAATGGTAACGGATTTCAGTCCGGCTTCATCGCCGTCCAGCATATCCAGTACCTCCACCTCGAAGCCTTCCTTCTGCGCCCATCTGGAATACATGCGGAAAAGCATATTTGTCCAGTCACACGCCTCTGTGCCGCCTGTCCCCGCATGCAGGGTAACAATGGCATTGTTGCGGTCATATTCGCCATCGAGCATCGTTGCAATGCGCAGTGCCTCATATTCCGCAAGGAAGGAATCGTTCATTTCCTTTACTTCTTCATATACGCTGTCATCCTGCTCCTCGATGCCCATTTCGATGAGAGTCAGAATGTCCTCGTAGGTTGTTACAAGGCCTTCATATTTGCCGACCTTATTTTTCAGTGCTTTCAGCTTCTGCAATGTTTTCTGGCTCTTTTCCAGATCATTCCAGAAATCGGGGTCTGCGGAAAGCTCTTCTAATTCGTTTATCTTCTCCTTCGCGCCAGCGACGTCAAAGTGAAGCCCCCATTTCCTTTAATTTTTCGTCATAAGCAGAAAGGCCCAGACGGATCTGTTCTAACTCGAACATAAAAAATCATCTCCTTCATAATGAAAATAGAATTGATTTATTAGTTGACAAAGCATCCTGCGGCTTGGGCTTGCCGCCAAAGACAGTTTTTCCTATTTATCTTCCTCGGAAAAATTTTCCGTTGAAAATCGAATGAAATTGCCGCCGAAGGAGGCCAAAAAATCTTCTATCGGCACCCACCAATTCGGCTTGTTTTGCTCCAAAAAGGCAGACGGATGATGCACCAGAAAGGCTGTCAGCCTGCCGTCCTCGGTCTCATAGCCAAGCACAGGCACCAAATGCCCGCTTTTCCCGTAAACACCGCTGCCGTCCGGCTTGGGCTTGCCCCCTTGAAAAAAGGGTGCAACAGAAACCATGCAGGGATGCCCTGCATCCAGCTCCCGCTTTAAGTCCTCCGCTGTTTTTTCGCGCAGTGCCTCGCCGTAAATGCCGTAATCCGCCGCAAGCTTCGCCAGCCCCCAGTGAATCCAACCGACACCCTCTTTATAGGCACCGGCTGCCACGCCCTTTGCAATCATTGTGCCATGGCGCTCCACCTGCTTGCCAAGGCCCTCCAATATCATACGCAAGGAGGCAATGCCACAGCTGCGAAAGGTCCAGCTGTCCGCCTCAGGGAAGGAGGAAAAGCCCTCCTCCTTCCATGTTTCCTGCGTCATTCTCTGGGTATAAAAAGGGAAATCCATCTGTAGTCGATATTGCTTTTTCTCTCCCATATCCTTCCCTCTTTCTGTCCCAAATGCTGCAAATTATCTGTGCATCTGCGTAAGCAAGCTTCCGCCTTGCACAGCCGCTTGATAACGCTCTTTTTTTTCAGAAAGCCAATGGCTGAACGCCATTGCTTCCATTCGTAAGGCTCCGCCTTACTCATGTCATCAGGTTATCAAATGTCTGTGCCTCTGCGCAAGCAAGCTTCCGCCCTGCACAGCCGCTTGATAACGCTTTCTTTACACGTTTCTGCCACAGCACTGCTTATATTTCTTGCCGCTGCCGCAGGGGCAGGGATCGTTTCTGCCGATTTTTTCATCAGCGCGCTTCTTCGGCTGCTTTACCGCAGAATCATCCTTATTTGTAAACATCTGCTTCGGCGGTTCCTCCTGCTTCACCTCTGTCTGGATACGCACGCGGTAAAGAATCTTCAGCGTATCCTCCTGAATATGATTGCTCATTTCCTCGAACATATCATACGCCGCAAATTTATATTCTGTCAGAGGGTCTCTCTGTGCATAGGCATGCAGCCCAATCCCCTGACGCATCTGATCCATATCATCAATATGATCCATCCATTTCTGATCAATCACGCGCAGCATCACCACGCGCTCCAGCTCACGCATGCGTTCTTCGCCCTCAGCCTGTCCCTGACCGATTTCCTTTTCCTTCATTTCATACAGCTGATTGCCCAGCTTTGTTAGGGTTTCCTTCAGCTTATCCTTTGTCATCTGAGGCAGTGCTTCATCCTTGATATTCACCTTGCCGACAGGAATAATTGCACTCAGAGACTCGCTGAATGCCGCCATATCCCATTCCTCAGGCAGCTGGTCATCGCTCATGTGTGCGTCCACCGTGCGTTCCACAACCGCGCCAATCATGCCGACAATGCTGTCTCTCAGGTTTTCACCGTAAAGCACGCGCTTTCTTTCGCCATAAATGATTTCTCTCTGCTCATTCATGACCTGATCATATTCCAGAAGGTGTTTACGAATGGCAAAGTTGTTGCCCTCTACCTTCTTCTGTGCATTTTCAATCGCCTTGGAAAGCATCCCTGCCTCAATGGGCTCATCCTCTGTCATGCCCATCGCATCTACCAGCTTCATTGTCTTTTCGGAGCCAAACAGACGCATCAGGTCATCCTCCAGAGAGATATAGAAACGGGATTCACCGGGGTCACCCTGACGACCGGCACGCCCACGCAGCTGGTTATCAATACGTCTGGATTCATGGCGTTCCGTACCGATGATTTTCAAGCCACCCAGCTCTGCAACGCCTTCGCCCAGCTTAATGTCCGTACCACGGCCGGCCATGTTTGTCGCAATCGTAACTGCGCCCATCTGCCCTGCCAGTGCAACGATTTCCGCTTCCTGTGCATGATATTTCGCATTCAGCACCTGATGCTTCACGCCCTCCATCTTCAGCAGCTTGCTCAGTGTTTCGGATTTTTCGATTGTAACCGTACCAACCAGTACCGGCTGTCCCTTTTCGTGCGCCGCAATGATATCTCTTACCACCGCGCGGAATTTGCCCGCCTCGGTACGATACACAACATCATCCAGATCCTTTCTCTGTATGGGGCGGTTTGTGGGAATTTCCACAACGTCCATCCCATAGATATTACGGAATTCTTCTTCCTCTGTTTTCGCCGTACCTGTCATACCGCATTTCTTAGCGTATTTATTGAAGTAGTTCTGGAAGGTAATTGTTGCCAGCGTTTTGCTTTCTCTGCGCACCTGTACGTTTTCCTTCGCCTCGATTGCCTGATGCAGACCGTCGGAATAGCGTCTGCCCGGCATCATACGCCCCGTAAATTCATCAACGATAACGATTTCGCCCTCATGAATCACATAATCCTTATCCAGATGCATGTTATAGTTTGCCTTCAAAGCATTGTTGATATAATGTTGCAGTTCCAGATTTTCGGGATCGGAAAGGTTGTCCACGGAGAAATATTTTTCCGCCTTTGCAACACCTTCCTGCGTCAGCACAACAGATTTCGCCTTTTCATCCAGAACGAAGTCGCCTTCCTCCTGAATTTCCTCCTTCAGAAGGGCATTCATTGCCTCATCCTCATTCAGAATACGACCCTTTTTCAGTTTTTTTACAAACAGATCTGCCACGCGATACAAATCCGTGGACTTGGAACCGCTGCCAGAAATAATCAGGGGTGTTCTGGCTTCGTCAATCAGAACAGAGTCAACCTCGTCGATGATGGCATAATGCAGGTCTCTCTGCACCATGTTTTCCTTTCGTACTACCATGTTGTCACGCAGGTAGTCAAAGCCGAACTCATTGTTTGTACCATAGGTAATATCGCAGGCATACGCCGCGCGGCGTTCGTTGTTGTCCATCCCGTTCAGGATGCAGCCCACGCTCAGCCCTAAGAAACGGAATACCTCACCCATCCAGTCAGAGTCACGCTGTGCCAGATAGTCATTGACCGTAACCACATGTACGCCCTTGCCCTCCAGCGCATTCAGATATGCAGGCAGTGTTGCCACCAGTGTTTTACCTTCACCTGTTCTCATCTCGGCAATACGTCCCTGATGCATCACGATGCCGCCCATCAGCTGTACGGGAAAATGCTTCATATTCAGCACATTGGGACGGGAAGCCGCCTCTCTTACCACTGCATACGCCTCAGGCAGAATATCATCCAGTGTTTCGCCCTTTGCCAGACGATCCTTAAATTCCTGTGTCTTTCCTCTCAGCTCTTCATCCGAAAGGTTTTCATACTGGGGGCCCAGTGCTTCAATCTTCGCCACGATGGGCTTGATTTTCTTGATTTCCTTTTCACTGTAGTTCCCAAATATTTTTTCCAAGAAACCCATTTGGTTCACCTCATTTTTCTTTTCTCACATGTGCCGAAAGCAGACAGCCGCTCGATAGGCACACTTTTACATTATTATAGTATAGCAGAAGAACACCCCCGTACACAAGGAAAACTTGCGCATTTCAGGGGATGTTCAAAAAGTTTTAAGAAATCTTTATATAAATTTTACATTTTTTCTCAATACCACTGTTCTTCTGACGAAAAACAGCGCATTTTGTTCCGCTTCTGCTTTATTTCTCTGATTTTGACTTAAGCTTCCAGCATTTATAGCACATCGGACGATAGCTTTCGTTGCCCCCCAGAAGGAACTGCTCTCCTTCGGTAACAACTCTGCCCTCCGCATCAATTCTTGCGTTCACCATAGCCTTTCCGCCACAGGTGCAGACCGTTTTCAGCTCCGTCACGGAATCTGCCAACTCAAACAGCCTTGCACTGCCGGGGAACAATCTTGTCCGAAAATCTGTCCGCAGTCCAAAGCAGAACACAGGCACATTGTAATAATCCACAATCTCCCGTAGCTGCTCCACATGGGCAGGCTGTAAAAACTGTGCCTCATCCACAATAATCACATCATAAAATTCCCGTTCTCTGTCACGGAAAACCTCATATAAATCCATATCATCGTCAATCACATCTGCAGGCTGCTCCAGCCCGATGCGAGAATGTACCTTATCTGCGCCATAGCGCGTATCTGCCGCAGGCTTCATCAGCCAGACGCGCATCCCCTGTTCCTCGTAGTTGAATTTCGTAATGAGTGCCTGTGCCGATTTGGAGCTGCCCATCACGCCGTATCTGAAATATAATTTTGCCATACACAAAACCCCTTTGCTTTTTCTTCTCAATTTCCCTGTTATGATACCACAATCCTAGCCCCTTGGCGAGTGACACTCTCCCCAAAAATTCTTTCGCTTTTCGCTTTCTTTTCTCAAAAAAAAGAGTATACTGTCTAAAGAAGGTAAAATGACAAAAATATAACAAAATGATACCCACCAAAAATTCAGATTGGAGATGACTTTGTTGATTACAGATTTAACCCGGGGCAGCAGCCGAAAAATGCTCTGGATGTTTTCCATTCCCATGCTGCTGAGTGTTGCCTTTCAGCAGGTTTATCAAATTGCAGACAGCATCATTGCCGGGCAGTTCATCGGTGAAGCCGCGCTTGCGGCAGTCGGTGCATCCCACCCCATCACTATGATTTTCATGGCAGTTGCCGTTGGCAGCAATATCGGCTGTGCCGTTGTGGTTTCCCGCCTGTTCGGGGCAAAAAAATACAGCGCCCTCAAAACGGCTATCTGCACCATCTTCTGCGCCTGTCTTGCGGTCAGCGTGGTTCTGACGCTTGTCGGCATTTTCGGCGGAAGTGCCATGCTTCGCCTCATCCGTACCCCTGCCGATGTTTTCGCCGATGCCAAACTCTATCTGCATATCTATATCTATGGGTTTTTGTTCCTGTATCTTTATAATATCTGCAACGGCATCTTCACCTCTCTGGGGGACAGCCGTACGCCGCTGTATTTCCTCATCGGCTCCTCCATAAGTAATATTCTTCTGGATATTTTCTTCGTGGTCTGGCTGAAAATGGGGGTTGCCGGTGTTGCATGGGCAACCTTCGCCGCACAGGGCGCGGCATCCGTGCTCGCCTTTCTTACGCTGGTGCATCGCATCAAGCAATTACGAAGCACCGAGCCGTATGCAAAATTTTCCGCAGAAATGCTTGTACAGGTTACCATCGTTGCCATTCCAAGTATTTTGCAGCAATGCTTTGTTTCCGTCGGGAATCTTTTCGTGCAGTCTGCCGTCAATAGCTATGGCTCTGCCGTTGTTGCAGGCTTTTCTGCCTGCCAGAAGCTGAATACCTTTGCCGTCACCTGTATGACAACCCTGTCCAACGGCGTTTCCTCCTTCACCGCTCAGAACCTCGGCGCAGATAAAAAGGAACGTGTTTCCGAAGGCTTTCGGGCAGGGGCGCTCCTCGGTATTCTGGTCTGCGTACCGTTTTTCCTGTTCTATTTCTTCTTCGGCCGCACCGCCATGGGGCTGTTTCTGGATGAAAGCAGTGCTGCCGCAATTCAGGCAGGTGTAGACTATATGCACATCGTCACCCCCTTCTATTTCATCGTAACGATTAAGGTCATGTGCGATGGGGTGCTGCGCGGCGGCAGTGCCATGCTCTATTTCATGACAACCACCTTCACCGACCTCTTCCTGCGTGTGGCGTTGGCGTTTCTCTTTGCAAAAGGGCTTGGTCTCGGCGCAACCGGCATCTGGATGGCATGGCCCTTCGGCTGGACACTTTCCGCCCTTCTTTCCATTTTCTTCTATCGTTTAAAGCCTTGGCTGAAAAAAGATCTCTGATACTAAAAAATGCACTACGAAATCGTAGTGCATTTTTTGACCTATTTATCCTCTTTGATATTCTTTTTCCGAATGTTTTCCTCAATCAGCTCTCTTGTATATTCCCAGATTTCCGCCGAACCCAATTCCGTTTTCGCCTGTCTCCCCCAGACCTGACTGCGGCTCACCCTATGCGCACGCCAATCTCCGCCGTCATTGGCATTATTCAGCAGCAGCGGCTGAAAATTATCCATCACATGCGCAAATCTTGCCTCTGGTGTTTCATTCGCTTCAAATTCTTCAAATAATCCGCGCAGCTCATCTCTCTGGTCATCTGGCAGTAAGCCGAAAATCCGCTCTGCCGCCTTTTCCTCCCGTTCCGCCTGCGTTGCCAACCCTGCCGTATCGTAGGCATAGGTGTCCCCTGCATCAATCTCCACAATATCATGAATCAGCGCCATCATCATCGTTTTCGCAAGGTCAAATTCCGCATTTGCGTATTCCTTCAGCAGATAAATCATCATCGCCATGTGCCACGCATGCTCGGCATCATTTTCCCTTCTGCCGTGCCCGCTCAAGTGCGTCTGCCTGAGAATATTCTTCTCCTTGTCCGCCTCCAGAATAAACGCTACCTGCTTCTTAAATCGTTTTCTGTCCATCGTTCTCCCTCTTTCTTCATAAGAAAAGCCTTAGACCTTTCGGTCTAAGGCTCAGGAACTCGTCTGTTTATTTTTCTGCTTCAGCAAGTCAAAATCCTGATTTCAACTTATTTTTAATATTCGGGCTCAATCAGACCGTAGGTGCCGTTCTTTCTCTTATAAACCACACTTACCTCGTCTGTCTCCGCATCGCGGAATACAAAGAAGCTATGCCCTACCAATTCCATTTCCATAACAGCCTCTTCCGCATCCATAGGCTTTACGGCAAAACGCTTTACCTTCTCGATTTTTACCAGAGGCTCGTCATCCAGACTTTCCTCAGGCACCAGAATTGCCGCATATTCTGCCGCATAGGCATCTGCGCCGTTTCTGATTTTGGTGCGCATCCGTTTTTTATAACGGACAACCTGCCCCTCCAGAATATCCACCGTTTTATCCATAGCGGCTGTCATGTCCGCATCCTGCACCTCTGCCCGTGCATACCTTTTATTCATAGGAATGGTTACTTCCACCGTAGCAACCTGTTTTTCCAAGCTTAATGTGATGGTTGCCTCTGTGTCCGCAGGGAACAACTTGGCAATTCGATCCATCTTCTTTTCTACCATTTCCTTTGTTTTGTCCCATACATCGATGTTTTTCCCAATAATGTTATAACGCATACTAACAACTCCCTTCGGGATTCTCTCATCTTCTCAGAGAATCAAAAACATATATCCAATCGGCACCGTGCCGATGAGATTCAAAAGTAATCAAAATGGATTTCTTGTTTATTTCTTGTTTATTTGTTATATTCTCCGTTATTTCGTAAAATCCTTCTTTCTTTTGAAAAAAATATTTGAATTTTCGATTTTTTTCGCAAGAGCATCAAAAAAGGGTTGTAGGCTTTTTCTGCTTTCGTTTCCATAATCTGATTTATGGAATCGGATACTTTTTCCGCAGAAGCAGAAACGGCGGATTCTCAGGCTTTTCAAATTTCCACAAAAAACGACATTCCTCTCCATTTTTCCACAAATTTTTTTTACACAACCTGTGGATATTGTGAATAACCTTGTGGAAAACTTACGTTTCAAGGATTTTTATTGTGGATAAAACGTGGAATTTATCCACGTTTTCCACAGTCACATTCTTCTGTTCATATCTGCCATAGGTTCACATAATCTTCCATCTCTCAAAAAGAAAAAGCCCTTCATTCTTTTTTTATCGCCGCATTAAGGCTGATTCATAACCTGAAAAATATAGAATTTCAGATAATAGGATTCCTCTGCCGCCCAGAGAATCGGGTGATCGGGTGCCTGATGGCGATATTCCACCTGACGCAGGCGTTTATGCACATTCTTTGCCGCCTGCCTGATGGTCTGAGTGAACAATTCATAGGTCATAAAATGCGAGCAGGAGCAGGTTGCCAGAAAGCCGCCGTCCTTCAGCAGCTTCATGGCGCGCAGGTTGATTTCGCGATAGCCCTTAACCGCATTCTTGACAGAGCTTCTGGACTTTGTAAAGGCAGGAGGATCAAGAATGATTACATCGAATTTTCTGCCCTCTGCTTCGAGTCTGGGCAGCAGCGCAAACACGTCCTCGCACTGAAATTTCACAACCTCCTGCAAGCCATTCAGCTTGGCATTCTCCGTTGCCTGATCCACCGCAAGCTGGCTTGCATCAATCCCCAGCACGCTTTTTGCCCCTGCAATGCCTGCATTCAGCGCAAAGGAGCCTGTATGGGTAAAGCAGTCCAGCACATCCATTCCCTGACAAATTTTATGAATGGACAGTCGATTATATTTCTGGTCAAGGAAAAAGCCGGTTTTCTGCCCTTCCTCCACATCAACGATATATTTTACGCCGTTTTCCACAATCTGCACCTTGGTATCAAAGGGTTCGCTGAGGAAGCCCTTCCAAGGCTGCATGCCCTCCTGCCTGCGCACCTTCGCATCACTGCGTTCATACACGCCGCGGATATGGATGCCGTCCTCCAGCATAGCTTCGATGAGCAGGCGCAGAATCGTTTCCTTCATGCGGTCAATCCCCATCGCAAGAGACTGTACCACAAGCACATCGGAGAATTTATCCACAACCAGACCGGGCAGAAAATCCGCTTCCCCGAAAATAACACGGCAGGAGGAAATATCCACCGTCCGTTTGCGGTAATTCCATGCCGCCTCTACTCTGGCGCGCAGAAATACCTCATCAATCACCGCATCCTTATTTCTGCTCATCATACGAATGGTGATTTTGGAATTGTTATTATAAAAGCCTGTCCCCATGGGATAGCCGTCAAAATCCTGCACCGCAATCAGCTCGCCATTGACCGCATCCTCCGTCACTGCGGCAATTTCATTATCGAATATCCAAAGACCGCCTGCCTTAAGCATGCGTCCTTCGCCCTTTTTCAATGTTGCAACAGGTAAACCCATCAGCCTTCTCCTTTCTGAATAAAAACCCTTCCTGCGAAAAAAAGGAGTATCTCCCGATTCTCCTTTTCATTTTACTTATCTTACTTATCCGCTTATCAGACTTGCTTAGTTTGCGTAGTTATTGAAGTAATTCTGAACCAGAACGATAGGGGTACCCTTATCACCGGAACCACTTGTCAGGTCACACAGGGAACCAATCAGGTCTGTCAGGCGGCGAGGTGTGGTACCTTCGGATGCCATCTGTCCCTTCAGATTTGCTTCTTTTGCCTTAATTGCATTCTTGATTGCATCTGCCAGTGCATCGCCGTTCAGGTCAGCGAAATCGTTATCTGCCAGATATTTCAGCTTCAGCTCATTGGGCAGACCGTTCAGACCATCTGTATAGCCTGCGCCGACAACGGGGTCAGCCAGCTCCCAAATCTTACCAACGGGATCCTTGAATGCGCCGTCGCCATAAACCATAGCCTCTACCTTTACGCCGGTGCGTGCGATGATTTCCTTCTGGATTTTTTCTGCAACCTCCTGTGCGTTCTTAGGGAACAGCTTGATGGTTGTTTCTGTTGCCTTATTGGAGCCAAGCAGACCGTACTCTGCATTGTAGCCGCTGCCGTTTACGGGTGCGTTCAGGATTTCTGCCAGTGTCAGAACCTTTTCGCCGCCCTTTGCCAGAATACGGCGTTTGGAGCGTTCTCTGTTGTGAATATCACAGCACAGCACGTTCTTTGTATACTTTACGATTGCTTCGGGGTGGTTTGCGAATACGATTTCAGCTTCTGCGCCTTCCTCTTCAATCAGACCCTTGTAGTATTCTACATAGTCAACGCCTGTGAAGGGGTGCTTCACATAGCCGAATGCCTTACGGTATTCATCCAGAGACAGCACGTCTGTGTAGGGATTTACGCCGCTGTCATCCAGAATATCCATATCAAACAGGTGGTTGCCTACTTCATCGGAAGGGTAGCTCAGCATCAGCACTACCTTCTTTGCGCCCTTTGCGATACCTCTCAGGCAGATTGCAAAACGGTTTCTGCTGAGGATGGGGAATACAACACCGACTGTTTCACCGCCCAGCTTTGCTTTTACGTCTGCCGCAATATCCTCTGTGGATGCGTAGTTGCCATCTGCACGAGCAACAACTGCCTCTGTTACACAGATTACATCTCTTTCATGCAGCTGGAAACCATCCTGCTCCACTGCCGCCAGAACGGAATCTGCTACGATTTTAACGATGTCATCCCCTTCACGGATGATAGGTGCTTTGATACCTCTGGAAATTGTTCCTGCCATAGTGTAAAACCTCCTGAAAAATTCGATTTATTTCTCACAGGCGTTCTGCCTGTTTTGATCGAATGATTTTTGCCATTGTGCAAAGCGGAAACCCGAATCCCGTTTCCTGCAAGCAGGACGGACTTCGTAGCTCGAAAACGGCTTTCTCCGCTATAAGCATAAAAAAATCCCACGAAAACGCGGGATCGATGGCAAAATTTCTAGTCATGGTGTGATGAAAGTACATTCGATCACCGACGCACTCATTCTACCAAGAAAAGCGCACACTTGTCAATAATATCCCACTTGTTTTCTATAAAAATATCTTATATCAATCATAATTTTTCATTTAGACTTCCTCCATCCGAGCCGCCGTATCCAAGGCAATTTCCATCATCTGGGTGAAGGTATTCTGTCTCTCCTCGGCTGTGGTGGCTTCGCCTGTAATCAGATGGTCGGAAATGGTAACAATGGTCAGCGCGCGTTTGCCTGCCCTTGCCGCCTCCAGATACAGTGCGGTCGATTCCATTTCCACCGCAAGCGTACCCATTTTCGCCCAGGAAACGGTTTCCTCCATGCCGCCCTCATTATAGAACGCATCGGAGCAGAGCAGATTGCCAACGTGCATTTCAATTTTCCTTGCCATCGCGCAGTCCACCGCTGTGGAAAGAAGCGTATAATCCGCTGTGGGGGCTAAGGTGCCGGGCATGTGATATTGCTCTGCATAGCTTGAGGTTGTGTTGGAGCCGATGCCTGCCACGATATCGCGCACCTTCAGCCTTTCGGACAATGCCCCTGCGGAGCCGATGCGGATGATGTTTTCCACATCATAGAAATTGAACAATTCATGGCTGTAAATGCCGATGGAAGGGCAGCCCATGCCGCTCGCCATAACAGAAACCCTTTTGCCCTTATATAGACCCGTATAGCCGAGAATCCCACGGGTGTGGTTGACCTCCACGGCATCGGTCAGAAATGTTTCCGCAATGAATTTCGCCCGTAAAGGGTCGCCGGGCATCAATACTGTTTTTGCAAAATCGCCTTTTTCGGCAGAAATATGAGGTGTTGCCATATCCATTCCCTCCTTATTGTTATTGAAGCTTGCTATTGAAAATTTTTCTCGTTTCTCAAATCGTTTCTTATTTTTCCTCGCGCAGGCTTTTTAAAAGAGAAATCTCTTTGGCGTAGCCCGCCGCCTCGTTCGGTGTTTCCAGATAAAACGGCAGATGGCACAGCTTCGGGTGGTTGATAATATTTGCAATGCCTGCCAGACCAAGCGTACCCTCACCGATTTTCTCGTGTCTGTCCTTATGACTGCCGATGGGATTCTTGCTGTCGTTCAGGTGAATGGCTTTCAGCCTGTCCAAGCCGATGATGTCATCAAACACCTGCAGAACGCCGTCCAAATCCCCGATGATGTCATAGCCGCCATCATACACATGGCAGGTATCCAGACAAACGCCCATGCGCTCCTTCTGCTCCACTCTGTCCAAAATGGCGCGCAGCTCCTCAAAGCTTCTGCCAACCTCACTGCCCTTCCCTGCCATGGTTTCCAAAAGGACGAGGGTTTTGCCTTCCGCAGAAAGAATTTCATTCAGCGCATCCGCAATGAGGGGAATTCCGATTTCCGTCCCCTGCTTCACATGGCTGCCGGGGTGGAAATTAAACATCACATCGGGCAGAAGCTCCAGCCTTGCCAAGTCCTCCTTCATGGTATTTCTGGCGAAGGTGCGCAAATCCTCCTTCGCGGCACAGGGGTTCATGGTATAGGGTGCATGGGCAAGCAGTGTGCCGAAGCGGTGCTCCGCATGAAAGGCATTATATTTTTCGATATCCTCCAAATCAAGTGCCTTCACCGAGCCGCCTCTGGGGTTTCTGGTGAAAAACTGGAACACATTCGCCCCAAGCTTCACTGCCTCCTTCCCCATGGCAAGATAGCCCTTGGCGGCGGATAAATGACAGCCGATATAAAACATAGTTGTCCTCCTTAGCCGATATAATACACGATATTGGTAAATTCCGTCATGCTTTCCCCGCGGTTGCAGTAGGTATGGGGCTGGGTGCAGTCAAAATGGATGAAATCCCCTTCTCTGAGGAGATATTCCTCGCCGCCGTAACGCAGAACCATTTCCCCTCGCGTCACCAGAAGATATTCATGCGTATTCATGCCATGCCCTTCGGAAGTGTATTCCTTATGTGCATCCAATTCGCCGTTGAAAAACTCAAAATCGCGCGCAGGGTTGGCTGTATTGTAATGATAGGCACGATAGCCGTCATACTCCGCAATAACGCTTTCCTCTTTTCGAATCAGCAGAGGCGCATCAATCTGCTCATCAATCAGCTTTGTATAGGAAACCTGTAAGCCACCTGCGATCTTCCAGAGAGTGTTGATGGTAGGGTTGGATTCGCCCTTCTCAATCTGGCTGAGCATAACCTTGCTGACACCGGAAAGCTCCGACAGCTTTCCCAAACTGAAGCCACGCTCTGCGCGCAGCCGTTTTAAATTGACAGCAATAATTTCATTCAGATTCATGGAGGAACCTCCTTTCTTCTCTTTTTTTATTTTACCCTGTTCTTCCTCTTTCCGCAAGCAAAAACAACGCTTGCGGCTTTGCGTCTGCCGCCGTATAATTGTCTGAGCTGAAACAAACGGAAACAAACGGAAAAAGAAAAGGAAAAGAGACCATGAAGGAAAAACTGCTTACATTTTTCAAAAAAGAAACGATACTCTGCATCGCCTGCCTGCTGGCGGCGCTTTCGGCATACATTGTGCCGCCCGATGCAGCGTATCTTGGCTATGTTGATACAAGGGTGCTGATTCTGCTTTTCTCGCTGATGGCAGTATTGGCAGGCTTTCGTGCGCTTGGCATCTTCGACCGCATGGCAAATCTGCTTCTGGCAAGGGCGAAAAAAATGCGGCAGCTAGCGCTGACCCTAGTCATGCTGTGCTTTTTTTCCGCGATGCTTGTGACCAATGATGTGGCACTGATTACCTTTGTGCCGTTCACGATTTTACTGCTGCAACGCGTGCATTTAGAGGAAAAGTTAATTCCCGTTATTGTTCTGCAAACGATTGCCGCCAATCTTGGCAGTATGCTGACCCCTGTTGGCAATCCGCAGAATCTCTATCTTTATACCATTTCGGGGATTGGGGTCGGGGCGTTTTTCAGAATTACCCTGCCGTTTGTTCTCGTGTCCTTCTTTCTGCTGCTTCTGCTCTGCTTTTTGCAGGGAAACACCTCCTTAGCCACACAGCCGCAGGCAACGCCGCCCACACGGACAGGAGCAGAAAAACAACAGCTTTTCGGCTTGACGGTGCTGTTTTTTCTTTGCCTGCTGGCAGTTTTCCGCATCCTGCCCGTTCTGCCGCTGTTGGCGTTGGCACTGGTGTGGTTTCTGCTGTTTCAAAAAGGGATTCTGAAAGAGGTGGATTACTGCCTGCTGCTCACGTTTGTATTTTTCTTTATCCTGATTGGGAATCTGGGACGGATTTCCGCCATACGGGAAGCCCTCCAGGCACTGCTCTATGGCAGAGAGGTGCTTGTTTCTTTTCTGAGCTGTCAGCTCATCAGCAATGTGCCTGCGGCGGTTCTGCTTTCAGAATTTACCGACCGATATGACCTTTTGCTTGCAGGGGTGAATATCGGTGGTCTGGGGACGCTAATCGCTTCTATGGCAAGTCTGATTTCCTATAAATATTTCGCACAGATACCGAATGTCGGAAAGGGGAAATATCTGCTCTGGTTTACCCTTGCGAATCTTCTGTTTGCGATAGTTCTGCTAGGGCTTGCAGCTTTGCTCCCCTCCTGACTGCAAAGGGCGATTTTATTGCATTTTATCATAGCCTCCTCTGCCCAAAAAGTATTCCAAAAGGCAAAAAGCTATGCTAAAATAAAAAAATATCAAATCCCTTTGAACGAACGAGGTGCATCGCATGCCGAAACGAAAGCAGGATTTTAACACCATATACATATCTGAACGATTACAGGAGGCACTGCGCCCAATTTCGCGCTGTGCGCTGACATCTGTGGTTGCACCAATGGGCTATGGCAAAACAACCGCTGTCAACTGGTATCTTGCGGAGCGCAGGAAAGAGGAAAACGCGCGCATCATCCGTATCAGCGTCTATTCCGACAATCTCGCAATTTTCTGGAAAAGCGTACAGGATGCCTTTTTGCGTGCAGGGCTTTCCATTTTGCTGGATTATCCCTGCCCGACGGATGCTGCCGGCGGCAGTCTGCTTTCAGATGACCTTTGCCATGCGCTTGCAGGAGAAAAGCCATGCTATCTTTTCATTGACGATTTTCATCTGCTGACAGATGTACACACCGCTGCCTTTCTCTGCACGCTGGCGAACCGTCTGCCCGAAAATGTGCATGTCATTGTAGCAAGCCGCGACCGTTTCCTGCCCTTTGCGGCACAGGTACGTCTGGGCGGCAGGCTCTGTCAGCTTGGCACGGCAGAGCTGCGTCTGAACCATGCAGAGCTTGCCGTTTATGCACACCGCTGTGGCACTGCCCTTTCGGATGCAGAAATTTCCTCCCTGCTTTATATGAGTGAGGGTTGGTTTTCCGCAATTTATCTGCATCTGCGTACGCTTGCGGAACGCGGCACTCTGCCCAATCGTAAATCCGATATCTACACCATGTTTACCGCCGCAATGATTGCGCCCCTGCCTGCGGATGCAAGAGAATTCCTCGCGGTTATGGGGCTTGCGGATGAATTTACGCTGGAAATGGCGCACTTTATTACAGAAACTCCCCATACAGAAAAGCTGCTGACCACACTGACGGAGCAAAATGCCTTTGTGAAGCGTCTGCCCGATGGGAAGGTCTATCGTTTTCACCACATGATGAAGGAATGTGCGAAGCGCACCTTTCACACGCTGCCGCCCGAAAAGCAAGCGGCGTACCGCAGCCGTTTTGGTATCTGGTATGAGGAGCACCGCCAATATCTGCATGCCATGGCGGCGTATCGGCAAGGCAGAAATTATGATGCTCTGCTTCGCATTGTGGAGCAGGATGCAGGCATCCTGCTTTCCTCTCTGTCGCCCAAAGCAGTGCTGAAGGCAATCGAGGAGTGTCCCGTTTCGATTCTGAAGGAGCATCCGCTCGCAATTCTCGTGCTGATGCGCAGTATGTTCAACTGGCGGCTGATTCCCGAAATGATGCGGATGAAGGAGCTTCTGCTGACCGCTATCGCAGAGCATCCGGAGCTGCCGGAGCAGGAAAAGGGAAACCTTCTGGGAGAATGTGACCTGATTCTCAGCTTCCTGATGTATAATGACATCAGTGCCATGAGCAGGCTCCACCGCAGCGCAAGCAAGCAGATGTCCCGTCCTGCCGTCAGCATACAGAACGTCGGCGGCTGGTCATTTGGCTCGCCCTCGGTTCTGATGATGTATCACAGAGAGCCCGGCGCACTCAAAAAGGAGCTTGCCGAAATGGAGGAATGTATGCCCCATTATTACAAAATCACGAATGGGCATGGACAGGGGGCAGAAAAAATCATGTCCGCCGAAGCCTATTTTCTACAGGGAAAATTTACAGACGCGCAGATTGCTTTGGAGCAGGCGTATGCCCAAATTGAAGGAAATGGACAGGAAAACATTGCCCTCTGCTGCGATTTTCTGGCAAGACGGCTTTCCCTCTGCATCGAAACAGAGGAACGAGCTTCCTTCGCGGCACGGCGTGCGTATCTTCTGAAGCAGCATAATACCGCATGGCTGAATATTTTCAATGCGACTGCCGCCTATTACTATGCCCTGCTGGGGGAAACAGAGGAAATCCCCGAAATTTTCCGCACGCACACGCTTTTCTCCGTCAATATTCTTGTTCCCGGCAAACCCATGATAGAAATGGTTGAAAATCAGGTTTATCTGGCGCAGGGTGCTTATGCAAAGGTCATCGGGCGGAGCGAGGGATTGCTTGCCGCCTGTGCAGGGCTGCAGTATGCCTTGGTAGCACTGCATCTGCGGATACAGACCGCGGCGGCGTATGCCATGCTCGGAAAAACAGAGGAAGCGCAGGCGCTTCTTTTGCAGGCCTTGCAGGAGGCAGAGCCCGATGAATTTCTTCTGCCCTTCGTGGAAAATTATCGCTATATCAAAAAAACGCTTGAAAAGCTGCCGCAAACGCCCCTTCTTGCACGCATCCAACGGCTTGGAAAGGCATCCGAACAGCGGCAGAAGCAGCTTTCCACGCATCGTCCTGCATCCCTTGCCGCGCTGACGGAACGAGAATATGAAATCGTGAAGCTGATGGCAAGCCGTCTGCGGAATCGGGAAATTGCGGAAAAGCTGTTCCTTTCCGAGGGGAGCGTCAAGCAATATATCAATCAGATTTATTCCAAGCTGCAAATTGAAGGGGATACCCATAGCAAGAGAAAACAGCTCTTTCAATTACTGGAAGAAAAAACCTAACTTTTGGTTAATAGCCTTTTAGATTTTATCCATCGTACAATAACAGTACGGTGGATTTTTTATTTATTTTTTCAAGAAGGGAGGGCATACCCACAGGGATGGAAAGGTTATTTTTTAGACTATGATAAAAAGGAGGAATACCATGATAAAACGGATATTAACCGGGCTGCTTTCGCTTGTTATGGTGGTAGGGCTGCTGCCGGCAACAGCTTTTGCCGCTGTGACCTCAACGAATGACTGGGATATTTTTAATGCAGAGGATACTTATAATCTGCCGGAAACACAGGAACAGCTTCTTACGGCTATGATTCAGAATCCGAAATTTGCAGATGCTTGGGCACCTATTGTAAACAATATTTTGCCAAACAAATTTGTGTATAATTGCAGGGGTGACTGTAGCCATGAACAGGACTACACAGATTTCACTTCAGATACTTATAAAGACGTGAAATATACAGAAAGAGGTATGCGTAATGCTATCGAAACGATTATTACCGAAAGTGATATTCTCAATGGCTCTAATGTTTTGAACAGTCTGCCGGAAGGTGACTCCCCCGTTTACTATGTTTTTACAAGAGCTGAGGGTTCCCATGATAAGACTGGCTCTCCACGCGCCAGCCACGGCTATGGCTATTATATTCAGCTTTTTTATGACTTTGAAATCGAAGGGATTAAGGACAAATTTACCTCTCCGTTCGTAGAGGATGATGATACAGAAGCATCTTTAGCGAAAAAAGGCTACAGATTTTCTCTCGGCGGCAGTTCCGACAGCTATAAGGTAACAGCAGAAAACCGCAACGATTTTGAAAATACCGTAGAAAAAAGCTATACCTATGAAAAGAGTACCTCTACCTCTACCACAGTTTCCAACACCTATTCTCAAAACTGGACAGAGGAAACAACCATAGGCGTAGAATTCAGCGTTCCCGTTTTGGCGGCACTTTCGCCTACCGCAAAGGTGGAGCAGAGCTTCTCCTATTCCTACGGAATGGAAAAGACCTACGAAACCAGCAAGGAGGAAACCTATTCCCAATCCATTTCTGATACCATCTCCGTTCCTCTGCCTGCACATACCGGCATTGATATTAACGTAGATGTAAAGGATATGACAACTACGATCCCCTATAAGGGTGCAGTACACATCAAATATAAAACAAAGATTCTTTCTGTTACCGGCTACGAGTACTCTTATTCTCATTCGCATGGCTGGTACGGACGTGAATATAAAAATTACACCTTCGGGCGCAACGGCAAATCCGCTATCGAGGATTTGGATGCCAGAATCCAAAACCGCGGTGTTTCCGGCTATGACCCCGATGGCTTGGATATGAAGAACCTTTATGAGAACAACACAGCTTTCTCAGGTGCCGCCGATACCCTGCGTTCCGGTCAGCCTGTAGCACCGTATTTCGGTAAATTCCACTATACCTCCAAAAATACGATTATCACCCCCCAGCAGGTTTATCCGATTTACGCGCTTGACCGCTTAGTGCCGGATACAGAAGAAATTTCTCTGTATGAACAGCAGTCGATGCGTCTGGACAGCATCAAGGTCAAGGCACTGGATGAGTATGACGTAGATTGGTATGGGTTCAACCCCCGTCTGAGTGGCGCATGGGCAATCGAAGATGAGGACGGCAAGGACGCATCTGAATATGCCGAAATCGGGGAAAATCGAAACGGCTACCCGATTCTGAAGGCACTGAAGCCGAATGATGACAAGAAGCTTTTCCTTGTTTATGCCCCCGATTACAGAATTGAAACAACAGCAGAATTCAGGAGCGAATCCATCGCGCTTACCATCAATCCTGTAAAGCTGTCCTCTGTTACGGTGGAAGGCTCCTTTGATACCTTCTACCTGAATGACGGACCCAACGAAACCGATGTTTCGGGGCTTACCGTTACCGCAAAAGATGAGGACGGCAACGATTTTGATGTAACAGACAAGGTAAAATGGTATGCAGAGGAAAATGACGGTATTACCGTTGACGAAAGCACAGGCGAAATTTCCTTTACCAAAGCAGGCACCTATCAGATTTATGCCGTTGTAAACGGCACAGAATCCAACAGAGTGGCTCTGCAGGTTCTTCCCGAACGGTATCTGGATACGCTTACCATAACAAGCATGATTCCCGATTTGATTTACAACGATGATACGGCAAATACCTTTGACCTTTCCAATCTTGATGTAGATGCAAGAGATCAGTACGGCGAAGACATGTTTCTTTATGAAAATAACTGCATCTGGAAGCTGGCATCCAATAAAGGGTATGCCGAAATCGACGAAAACGACGGAACCACCATTACCGGGCTTGTAGTCGGAACGGATACAGTTACCTTATCTTATCCAATCGGAACAGACGATGACGGCAAAACAATCTATAAAACCTCTCAGCCCGTTACAGTTAAGGTAATTGCCAAGCCCTATGTAAATGAGCTGTATTACAATGGCGGTGCGCCTGCCGCAGTAGAGGGCGTAGCATACGATCTGGCGCAGATTCCGCTGATCGCGCGCAATCAGCACGGTGATCCCATTGCCATTCCACAGGATATCGAATGGACACTGGCAGAAAATAACCAGACAAATGCCACGATTGAAAATGGCATGCTGACCGTTGCGGCAGGACAGGTGCCCGATGCATCCTATGCAGATGTAATTCTGGAGGCATATTCTCCTTCCATCGACAAAACCGCCAAAAACGTTGTGCTTAAGGCAGAACAACAGCCTGTTCTGAAAAGCATCAAGGCAACAATGAACGAAAACTTCATTTTGCGTCTGGATGAAAATGCCAAACTGGCAGACCATTTCAGTGCAGTCGGATATGACCAGTACGGCAGAGAAATGCAGGGCGTAGTCTTTACATGGCATACATCGAAGCCTGATGTGGTTTCTCTGGAAAACGGCACCCTGAAAGCACTGAAAGAGGATTCCACTGAAATTTATGCAACAGCAGGCGCACTGGAAAGCAATAAAATCACACTTACCGTCAACGCGCCAAGAAGAATGACAGGGATTTCCGTAAGCGGTGTATCCTCCACAGCGGCAAAAAATACAACCCTTGACTTAACAAAACCCGTTGTAAAAACCTTTGATCAGTTCCAGAAGGAATTCAGCTCGGATGAACTGAAGGCTTATCCTGCATCCATCCGCTGGACACTGGAAAAGAACGATACCAATGCCGTTATTGACGGAAACATCCTGAGCTTTGGCGACAAGGACGGCAAAATGACCTTGATTTGCGCGGCAGTAAATACAGATACCAACGTAATCGTTGAAAAGAGAATCGACATTCAGATTGGCGGCTCCTCCTCTGGCGGCGGTTCCTCCTCCGGTGGCGGCGGCGGTGGTGGCGGCGGCGGTACAGCCAAATCCGCTTATATGATTACCGTTGAAAACACCAAAAACGGTGAGGTGGTCTCCAGCCACAAGACAGCCGACAAAGGAGATACCGTTACATTGACTGCTACTCCCGATAAGGGCTATGCTGTTCGACGCATAATCGTTACAGACAGCAGTGATCAGAAGCTGACACTGACCGAAAAGGATAGCAAATATACCTTCACAATGCCCGCCTCTAACGTGACCGTTAAAACCACATTCATCATGGATAAGTCCAAAGATGAAGTACCAAACCCCTTCGAGGACGTTTCTGCAAACAGCTACTACTATGATGCAGTTCAGTGGGCAGTGAAGAATGGCACTACCGGCGGCACATCCGCCACAACCTTCTCTCCCGATGCTCCCTGCACACGCGCGCAGGCGGTAACCTTCCTGTGGAGAGCGGCAGGCAGTCCTGCACCAAGCAGCACAGAGATGCCCTTTGCAGATGTACCTGCGGATGCCTACTATCGTAATGCGGTACTGTGGGCAGTCGAAAACGGCATTACAGGCGGTACATCCGCTACAACCTTCTCCCCCGACGCTCCTTGCTCCCGTGGACAGATTGTTGCCTTCCTGTGGCGCAGCAAGCAGTCCCCTATGGTTGCGGCAGAAAGTCCGTTTATGGATGTGAATGCAGCGGATTATTACCATAATGCAGTGCTTTGGGCGGCAGAAAACAGCATTACCGGCGGCACAGGCGCAAATACCTTCAGCCCCGATGCCCCCTGCACACGCGCACAGATTGTAACATTCCTGTATCGCGCATTGCATAAGTAACCCCTTTCCCCAACTGCCTTTCTGTTGGGATATAAAAAACGGCGTAACCGAAATCGGTTACGCCGCTTTTAGTATAAACTATTTTATAAACGTCTTTTTATTTCTCTGCCGGAACTTCCTTATCCCCGTACAATTTACGGATAGCAAGAATTACAACAACCATGGAAACGATTGCGATAGGCAGGTTGATCATCCAATTCTGGATGAGTGCCGCCAGAACGTAGTTCACAGCGGAAACAGCCGCTACAGTCAGTGCATAGGGCAGCTGTGTGGATACATGGTTGATGTGGTCACACTGCGCACCTGTGGATGCCATGATGGTGGTATCGGAAATAGGAGAGCAATGGTCACCGCAAACCGCACCTGCTAATGTAGCCGCTACGGTAATGGTCAGCATTTCACTGCCTGTCTGCATAATAGGCACAACGATAGGCAGGAGAATACCGAAGGTACCCCAAGAGGTACCTGTTGCAAATGCAAGGAACACCGCGATACAGAATACGATAATGGGGATAAAGACCTGCAAAACGCCTGTGCTGTTTGCCAGAATACCCGCAACGAATACATCCGCGCCCAAAAGCCCTGTGATACCGGACAGTGTCCATGCAAATGTCAGAATCATGATTGCAGGAACCATCGCCTTAAAGCCTTCGGGAAGTGCTTCCATGAACTGGTGGAAGGTCAGCACGCGGCGAGGGATATACAGCAAGAAGGTAATCAGCAGTGCCGCCGCAGAACCAAGCAGAAGGCCTGTAGGTGCAGAGCAGTTTGCAAAGGCTTTGATGAAGCTTTCGCCGTCAAAGAAGCCGCCTGTGTAAATCATGCCGATGATACAGCAGATAATCAGCACGATAACGGGCAGAACCAGGTCGATAACCTTACCATTGCCCACTACCTCGGATTCTGCCTCTGCACTTGCAAAGGGTCTTGCATCTGTGGTATAGAGATCATTGTTCAGCTGTGCATTTCTTTCATGCTCCAGCATAGGGCCGAAGTCTGTATTGGTGATAGTCAGTGTCAGCATTGCTACAATACTCAGCAGTGCATAGAAGTTATAGGGAATGGCTCTGATGAACAAATCCAAGCCGTTCACGCCCTCAACTACGCCGGCTACTGCCGCAGCCCAGGAGGAAATGGGAGCAATGATACAGATAGGAGCCGCTGTTGCGTCGATAATATACGCAAGCTTCGCTCTGGAAACCTTATGCGTATCCGTAACGGGACGCATAACAGAGCCTACGGTCAGGCAGTTGAAATAGTCATCCACGAACACCAGAACGCCCAGCAGGAAGGTGGACAGCAGTGCGCCCTTTCTTGTTTTGATTGCCTTAACTGCCCAACGGCCATACGCCGCAGAGCCGCCTGCCTTATTCATCAGCGCAACCATGATACCCAGAATAACAAGGAAAATCAGAATCCCCACATTGTCGCTGTCGGAAAGCTTTGCCAGCATACCGCCGTCTGTGATATCAGTGAAAATCGTCAGATAGGTCAGCTTGGGGCTGAAGTTCGCATAGAACAGACCGCCGACCACGATACCGATGAACAAAGAGGAATAAACCTCCTTTGTAATCAGTGCCAGAATGATTGCAACCAGCGGAGGCACCAGAGACCATGCGGTTGCATACATTTTACTTGTGTGCTCTGCCGCTTCTGCATCGCCCGCAAAAACGGTTACGGACATGGCTGCCGCTACCAGAACAACCACAAAGAGCGTTCCCAGCCATGTTTTTTTGATGTTGCTTTTTGTTTTCATAACCCTTCTCCTTTCAGAAAATCTTAAATGATAAAAACAGTAATAAAGGAATAAATAAGATGATATCGGTTGTCCCCAAATTTCGGAAACAAAAAAGCCCTGCGCAAAGCGCACGGCATCAGAAACATAAAAATATGCTGAAATTCCGATAGCGCTCCACATCCGTGACAGTACATTACATTTTTTGCAATGTCCCAGCAGCTTCTTCCCTTGGGCAGAAAAAACCACTTCGGCAACGCCGCCTTTCCCCCTCCTGCCGCCCACGGCTCTATTGGGAGAGGATACTCATCGTCATTGCACCTCTATCTTCCTTATTTGTTGTCTGACGTTTCCGTCGGACTATTCTTCATTCATAACATACCGAAGCACTAAAGTCAAGCCTTTCTGTAAAAAAGAACAGGTTTTACGGTTTTTTGTTGACTTTTGCGCGAAAACAAGGGCAAACGGTTTTTCTGCGGATACATTACTTCTTTTGCATCGACAATACACGCCACCCCTGTTTTTTATTCACACATTCGCGCGAATATTGCATAAATTATGTATACAATACACATATACACAGCTTCTATCGGAATTATCAAAGCATTTTTTTGCAGAACAGCAGCAAATTCTATATAGTTTTCGCAGATTTTCTCTCTGATTTTTGTCTATTTTATCTCTCGTATTTTTATTTCTCTCCGTTCTCGCTCTGCAATTCGCTAAAATTGAATAATTATACATATATTTATTGACTTCACCCATAAGGAGTATATAATAAGAATAAATCATCATTACCATGGGGTAATCATTTATTTCGGAAGAAAAAGAAAGGAAGGAACAGCCTGATGAAGCATAAGGTATACATCGACGGGCAGGCAGGCACAACAGGTCTGCAGCTGCGTCAGAAGCTGCAAAATCACAAAGATGTGGAAATCCTCTTAATCAGCGAGGAGCTGCGAAAGGATGAGGCAGAGCGAAAAAGACTGATGAACGAGGCAGAGGTTGTTTTTCTCTGTCTGCCGGATGATGCGGCAAGAGAGGCGGTTAAGCTGGTGGAAAACCCGAACACCTGCATTATTGACGCAAGCACAGCCCACCGCACAGATCCCGATTGGGTATACGGCTTTCCTGAGCTTTCCCCTCTGCATAAGGAAAAAATCAGGCATGCAAAGCGCATTGCCAACCCCGGCTGCCATGCCACAGGCTTTATTGCGGCGGTTTATCCCCTCATTCGGCTTGGTATCATCGGGACGGATTATCCCTTGACAGCGCACAGTCTGACAGGCTACAGCGGCGGTGGCAAGGCAATGATTGCCGAATATGAAGCGGAGAACCGCTCTCCCCTGTTCGACAGCCCCAGACAGTACGGCTTGGGACAGCAACATAAGCACCTGCCCGAAATGCAGTATGTGACAGGGATTGATACACCGCCTGTGTTCTGCCCCATCGTTGTGGATTATTACAGCGGCATGGCAACCTGCATCCCTCTGATTGCCTCTTTATTCAAAAAGAAGGTGACAAAGGACGAGCTGCTGGCACTGCTGACAGAATATTATAAGGATGCAAAGCTTATCAGTGTCGGCACAGAGGAAACGAACTTCTTGGCATCCAATCCCCTGAGTGATACGAATGAGCTCAAGCTCTATGTTGAAGGGAATGATGAGAGAATGACGCTCATCAGCGTATTCGACAATCTGGGCAAGGGCGCATCCGGCGCAGCAGTAGAAAACATGAATCTTGTATTAGGTCTGGATGAAACGACCGGTTTACTATAAGGAGGAAATACTATGCAAAAGATAAACAGCGGTGTCACAGCACCCAAGGGCTTTCTTGCCGGCGGGGTGCATTGTGGCGTAAAAACAAACAATACCGCAAAAAAGGATATTGCTATCATTTACAGCGAAAAGCCCTGCACAGCAGCAGCGGTTTATACACAGAATAAGGTTTTCGGCGCACCCATCACCGTAACCAGACGAAACATTGCGGACGGCATGGCGCAGGCAGTTGTCTGCAACAGCGGCAATGCGAACACCTGCAATGCAGACGGCGTGGAAAAGGCGGAGAAAATGTGTATTCTGGCAGCAGAAGCACTGCATCTGAAGCCGGAGGATATCATTGTAGCCTCTACCGGTGTCATCGGGCAGGTGCTTCCCATCGAGCCCATCGAAAAGGGCATTGCGGCACTGGCTCCCATCATTTCCAGAGAAGGCAATCTGGATGCCGTGCAGGCCATCATGACCACAGACACCAAGCCCAAGGAAGAGGCTTATGAAATCGAGATTGGCGGAAAAACAGTCAAAATCGGCGCAATGGCAAAGGGCAGCGGCATGATTCACCCCAACATGGCGACCATGCTTGGCTTCCTGACCACAGATGCGGCAATCACAACGCCAATGCTGCAAAAGGCACTGAAATTGGCAGTCGATGATACCTTCAACATGGTCAGCGTAGACGGCGATACCTCCACAAATGATATGGTTTCCATCATGGCAAACGGCATGGCAGAAAACCCCGTTATCGACAAGGAAGGCGCAGATTTTGATTTATTCGTTGCAGTTGTCAAGGAAATCTGCACCTCTATGGCGAAGAAGATTGCCGGTGACGGCGAGGGTGCAACAAAATTAGTGGAATGTACCGTTACAGGCGCACCGACCATTCCTCTGGCAAAGGCGATTGCGAAATCCGTGATTACCTCCAGCCTGACAAAGGCGGCAATGTTCGGCGCGGATGCCAACTGGGGGCGTATTCTCTGTGCGATTGGGTATACAGAGGGTGACTTTGCCGTAGATACCATTCAGGTGGATATTTCCTCGCCCAAGGGCAGTATTCTGGTCTGCGAAAACGGTGCAGGCGTTGCCTTTGATGAGGATAAGGCGAAGGAAATCCTTCTGGAGGATGCGATACATATTGAGATTGCAATGAAGCAGGGCGATGCGAGCGCAACCGCCTGGGGCTGCGACCTGACATACGATTATGTGAAGATCAACGGGGATTATCGCACTTGATACCATAAAACCGTGGGATTCCATCCCACACCCTGCTTGAATGAAGCCCTCAAGAAAAGCAAAGGAGAAAGGTAATGGAAGATATGAATATAAACAGCGTAAAGGCGAAGGTGCTAACAGCCGCCCTGCCTTATATCCAAAAATACAACGGAAAAACAGTTGTTGTAAAATACGGCGGCAACGCCATGATTCACCCCCTGCTGAAAAAAGCTGTCATGAGCGACATTATCCTGCTGAAGCTGGTCGGCATCAACATCGTTCTGGTGCATGGCGGCGGCCCCGAAATCAGCAGCATGCTGGAGCGTCTGGATATCCCCTCCAGATTTGTGAATGGTCTGCGGTATACGGATGAGGAAACCATTGAAATCGTGCAAATGGTGCTTTCCGGCAAAACCAACAAGGATCTGGTTTCCCTGATTGAACAGCTGGGCGGCACGGCAATCGGCATGTGCGGCATTGATGCAGGCATGATTCAGGCGAAAAAGCTGGAGGGCGATTACGGCTATGTCGGCGATATCACCCACATCAACACAGAACCCATTGAAAATGCCATTGCGAACGGCTATATCCCCGTTATCGCGACCGTCGGCACAGATTTAGACGGCAATGTATACAACATCAATGCCGACACTGCCGCCGCAGAAATCGCAACAGCCCTGCAGGCAGAAAACATCATCACGCTGACCGATATCCGTGGGCTTTTGCAGGATGTGGATGATCCCGATTCTCTGATTTCCACTGTCACCATGGACGATATTCCCGCTCTGATGGAAAGAGGGATTATCAGCGGCGGCATGATTCCCAAAATCAAGGGTCTGGAGGCCGCAATCAAGGCAGGCGTGAAGAAGGCCGTTATGATTGACGGCAGAATCGAACATTCCATCCTCATCGAAATATTCTCCGATGAAGGGATCGGCACAATGTTTACAAAATAAAAAAGCATGGAAAAAGCACGGAAAGAAGGAATTTCAATGAGCTTTGAAGATATTAAAAAACTGGATGACGCTTATGTCATGCACACCTATGGGCGATACAATCTGGCAATCGACCACGGCAAGGGCGCAATCTGTTATGACCCTGCCGGCAAATCCTATATTGACTTCACCAGCGGCATCGGGGTAAATTCCCTCGGCTTCGCGGATGATGGCTGGGTTGCGGCAGTCACGGCACAGCTGAATAAATTACAGCATATCTCCAACCTGTATTATACAGAGCCCTGCGTTCTGGCAGCAAAGCTAATCTGCGAAAAAAGCGGCATGAAAAAGGTATTCTTCGGCAACAGCGGCGCAGAGGCAAACGAAGGCGTGATTAAGGCGGCAAGAAAATACTCCTTCCAGAAATACGGTGAAGGCAGAAGTAAAATCGTCGCTCTGGAAAACTCCTTCCATGGCAGAACCATGGCGGCACTTTCCGCAACAGGGCAGAACGTATATCACAACTTCTTCTTCCCCTTTGTGGACGGCTTTGTGTTCGCAAAGGCAAATGACACAGAAGATATGCTTTCCAAACTGACAGACGATGTCTGCGCCGTTATGATGGAGCTGGTGCAGGGTGAAGGCGGCGTTATGCCTTTGGAGAAGGAATATGTGCAGGCAGTTTATGCGGCCTGTCAGAAAAAGGATATTCTCTTTATCGTAGACGAGGTACAGACAGGTGTCGGCAGAACAGGCACCTTCTACAGCTATCAGCAGTTCGGGATTCAGCCCGATTTAGTATCCTCCGCAAAGGGTCTGGGCGGCGGTCTGCCGATCGGTGCGGTGCTGTTCGGTGAAAAAACACAGGATACCCTGATTCCCGGTGACCACGGCTCCACCTTCGGCGGCAACCCCGTTGTCTGCGCCGGTGCGGTTGAGGTGCTGAACCGCATGGATGATACCTTCCTGCAGAACGTAACCGCAAAGGGCAGACACATGCGCAAGGAAATCGAAAAAATGCCTCATGTAACAAGCGTTGCTGGCATGGGCATGATGCTCGGCATTGAACTGGATATTGACGTAAAGCCTGTGGTGACGGCACTGATGGAAAACGGACTTCTGGTGCTGACCGCAAAGCACAAAATGCGTCTGCTCCCCCCTCTGAATATTGCGCAGACAGAGCTGGAAAAAGGGCTTTCCATTTTGAAAAACACGCTTGCGGCACTTTGATTTCAAACGTAAATAGGGTATAATGATACCTATCACTGGCATAAAAACCCGACAGGGGTTGGGAAGGGACAGCGTCCCTCGGAAAGAGAGGAACAACTATGAAACATTTTTTGAAGCTGTTGGACTGCACAACAGAGGAAATTTATGAACTGCTTGATCTGGCGGCAACCATGAAGCAGTATGTCAAGGAAGGCAAAGAGCATCATTTCCTGAAGGGCAAAACACTGGGTATGATTTTTGAAAAATCCTCCACCCGTACCCGTATTTCCTTTGAAACAGGGATGTATCAGCTGGGCGGCCATGCGCTGTTTATCAGTGCAAGGGATTCCCAGATTGGCAGAGGCGAGCCCACACAGGATACTGCACGCGTCATGAGCCGTATGCTGGATGGCATTATGATTCGTACCTTTGAGCAGAAGGAAGTGGAAATGCTTGCCGAATACGGCTCCATTCCCATCATCAATGGGCTGACAGACCTGTGTCACCCCTGTCAGGTTATGGCAGACCTGCTGACCATCCGCGAACACAAGGGCAAGCTGGAAGGGCTGACCATGTGCTATATCGGTGACGGCAACAACATGGCAAACTCTCTCATCGTCGGCGGTCTGAAAACAGGCATGAACGTGCAGATTGCCTGCCCCGAGGGCTATCGTCCCGACCCCATGGTAATGGATTTTGCAGCGCAGTATCCCGATAAGTTCTCCATCACAGATGACCCCATGACAGCCGCAAAGGATGCTGATGTTGTCATCACAGACTGCTGGACCTCCATGGGACAGGAGGAGGAAAAGAAAATCAGAGAAAAGGCATTTGCAGGCTATCAGGTAAATAAAGAGCTGATGGGTGTTGCAAAGGCAGATGCTATGGTGCTGCACTGTCTGCCTGCTTATCGCGAACAGGAAATCACAACAGAGGTTTTCGAGGCGCATGCAAACGAAATTTTCGACGAAGCGGAAAACAGACTCCATGCACAGAAGGCAGTTCTTGTAAAATTACTGGGTTAAGACAAACAAAAAAGGATAAATCTTCATTCCGAAGATTTATCCTTTTTATTATGCCTGATCGCAGAAATCATTCCTTCATATCCGGATTCAGCTCATGCCATTTTCTATGGTGCGCCTTCATGCAGTCAAAGGTTTCCTCGCTCAGGATATGCTCCATCCGGCAAGCATCCTGCAATGCAGTTTTTTCGCTTACCCCAATATCCATCAGCAGATGGGAAATCACACAATGCTTTTCATAGGTACCCTCTGCCAGTGCCTTGCCCTTCTCTGTCAGCACGATACGACCCTTATCCTCTATCTGCACATAGCCCTCTGCCTTCAGCTTTTTCATGGCATTGGAAATGCTGGGCTTGCTGAAGCCCATTTCCAGCGCAACATCCACCGAGCGCACAAAGCCTGTTTTCTGATTTAAAACATAAATCGTCTCCAGATAATTTTCCATAGATTCCTGTGTTTTCATACGGGTTCCCCCCTTCTTCTTCCTTCTATATTAACAAAAATAAGTACAATTTACAATATTTTTCTGTTGTTCTTTGTGTTTTGCATACAGCCTTTAAAAAATTCTATGGGTTTGATTGCATTTTTTTATTGATATTTGGTTGAAAATCATGTATGATGTATATAAGAAAAAACGAGAGCGGCAAATCCTTTTTCCGTTCTTGTATTTTAAGTATGCTTGCTTCTGTAGTTTGAGGTTTTTCTCCTAACTTCAAGCTATTTTGAATCAAACTTTTCATCTCTTCTTGTCATTGCTTCCCAAGCGTAAAAAAGCACCCCCTTTATCGTTTTTTTGCGTGGCAATGGCAACCCTTACGCGGCACCTTCTCCCCCAAGAAGGTGCCGTTCCCCTTTTACGCAGAAATGCTCCGCGAAAACCCACTGAACATTTTTTCATTTTATGCAGAATGAACTGTATTTTATAAATCTTCCCCTTTCTGTCTCTGTGTAGTATGATAAAAGCAATCACTATACAGCATTGATAGAAAAGAGGGTATTTTTATGTACAGAACATTATACAGCCCACAGGGCGGACGCATTATCCTGGATGGACGCGAGGTTATCAATATGGCCTCCAATAACTACCTTGGCCTAGCCAACCATCCTGCCGTTGTTGCTGCCGCAAAGGAGGCTTTGGAAAAATACGGCGTTGCCACAACCGCAAGCAGAAACATCTGCGGCAATTATCCCGTGCATGATGAACTGGAGGAAAAGCTGGCAAAATTCAAGGGCGTAGAGGCAACACTGGTATTCAACTGCGGCGTAACCGCAAACTCCGGTCTGATTCCACAGCTGGTCGGCAAGGGTGATTTTATCTACAGCGATGAACTGAACCATGGCTCCATCATTGATGGCTGTCGCTTATCCGGCGCGAAAATCAAGGTGTTCCGCCACATGGATATGGCACATCTGGAAGAGCTGCTGCAGGAGCCTGTCGAAGGCAAACGGCTCATCATCACAGACGGCGTATTCAGCATGGACGGCGACCTTGCCCCCCTGCCGGAAATGGCAGATCTGGCAGATCAATATAATGCTCTCTTGGTGGTAGATGATGCCCATGGGGATGGCGTAATGGGCCCTGCCGGCAGAGGTACGGTAGACCATTTCGGTCTGCGCGACCGCATCATCATTGAAACAGGCTCTCTCTCCAAGGCATTCGGCTCCGCAGGCGGCTTTGTGGCAGGCCCGAAGGAGTTCATCGAGGCACTGCGTCCCAAGGCAAGAAGCTTTATCTTCACCGCTTCCCCCATGGCTCCCTGCCTGACAGCGGCAGCAGCAAAGGCTGTAGATCTGGTCATGGAAAATACGGCACTGGTAGATAAGCTGTGGGAAAACCGCAATTACTTTGCCGACCGCCTGAGCAAACTCGGCTTGAATATCGGCACATCCGTCACACCTGTTATCCCGATTATCGTCGGCGATGCCGAAAAGGCGCAGAAGCTCAGTGAAATGATGTATGAACGAGGCGTTTATGCACAGGCCCTGCAATTCCCCATGGTACCCAGAGGAACCGCACGCCTGCGTACCATCCTTTCCGCAGACCACACCAAAGAGGATTTGGACAAGGTTGTGGATGCACTGGAGGAATGTGCGAAGGCACTTGGCTTAATCAGATAAAAACAAAACCCCCTTTGCTGAACGAAATCCGTTCGGCAAACGGGGTTATTTTTATGCCTCATTCCTTATTTCTTCCTGCCGAAGAACCGCTTCCCCTCTCTCTGTCTGCTCAGTCCTCAGCTGCTTCGGGCAGATATCCGGTATTAAAGCGAATCGCATAAAAAAGAAGCCCTGAAAAACCAAGGCTTCTTTGCTGCACCCGACAGGATTCGAACCTGCGGCCTTTCGGTCCGGAGCCGAACGCTCTATCCCCTGAGCTACGGGTGCGTAAGGGCTGTGTTTCAGCCCGTTTTTCTATTCTACATGGAATCGTGGAAAATGTCAATTCCTTTCCCCCTGTTTCCTTTCGTCAAAAGCAGCTTCATTTTAAACAATCTCTACCGAAGGCAGCTGCCAGATTTCATCGGCATACTGGCGAATGGTACGGTCAGAAGAAAATTTACCGCTCTCTGCCGTATTAAGAATTGCCATCCGCACCCATTTTTCCTCATCGCGGTAGGCTCTGTCGATGTCCCACTGTGCGCGTGCATAATCGGCGTAATCCTCCAGAACGAAGTATTCATCTGCTCTGCCGCCGCAGCCGTTCAGCAGTGCATCGTACAGCTCACGGAACAGATTGGTATCGGGGTCAAATGTGCCGTCAATCAGGCTTGTCAGTGCCATCCGCACCTCCTGATTCATGTTATAGACCATCCATGGATCATACCCCTCCTGTGTCTTCTGCTGCACCTCTGCCGCGCTCATGCCGAAGATAAAGATATTGTCTCTGCCGACCTCCTCGCAGATTTCCACATTTGCACCATCCATCGTGCCGATTGTCAGCGCACCGTTCAGCATAAACTTCATATTGCCTGTACCGGAGGCCTCCTTGCCCGCAGTCGAAATCTGCTCGCTGACATCTGCTGCCGGAATCATCTTTTCTGCCAGAGAAACACGGTAGTTTTCCATAAATACCACCTTAATCTTACCATGAATGGTCGGGTCGTTATTCACCACATCCGCAACAGCGTTAATCAGCTTAATGATGAGCTTCGCTCTGTGGTAGCCTGCCGCCGCCTTTGCCCCGAAAATAAAGGTTCTGGGTATCATATCCAGTCCGGGGTTCATCTTCAGGTGGTTATACAGCCCAATGACATGCAGGATATTCAGCAGCTGTCTTTTATATTCATGCAGACGCTTCACCTGAATATCAAAAATGGAATCAGGATTGATATCAATCCCCTTTGTTTCCTTGATATATTGCGCCAATGCAATTTTGTTTTCCTTCTTGATTGCCGTAAATCGGCTGCGGAAGGTAGCATCCTCTGCATAAGGCACCAGCTTTTTCAGCTCATCCAGATTGGTAATCCAGCCCTTGCCGATGGTTTCGGTAATCAGCTCTGCCAGCTTCGGATTGGCATGGAGCAGCCATCTTCTCTGGGTAATGCCGTTTGTTTTGTTATTGAATTTTTCGGGATACAGCTCATAAAAATCATGCAGCTCCTGCTTTTTCAGAATTTCCGTATGCAGTGCCGCTACCCCGTTGACAGAATGACTCCCGACGATTGCCAGAAATGCCATGCGAATCTGCCCATCTGCAATGATTGCCATTTTTCTGATTTTATCGGGATTGTTCCCATATTTTTCCGTCAGCTCCAGAACGAAACGGCGGTTGATTTCCTCCACAATCTGATAAATACGAGGGAGCAGGCGGCTGAATAATTCCATCGGCCATTTTTCCAACGCTTCGGACATAATCGTGTGATTGGTATATGCACAGACCCTTCTTGTAATATCCCATGCCTGATCCCAAGGCAAATCATTTTCATCCACCAGCACACGCATCAGCTCCGCCACCGCCATGCTGGGGTGGGTATCATTCAGCTGAAATGCCACCTTATCGGGCAGTTCGTTGAAATCAGTATGCTTTTTCTTGAAGCGCGCAATGACACGCTGCACCGTTGCGGAAATGAAGAAATACTGCTGCCGCAGACGCAGCTCCTTCCCCTGTATATGCTCATCCGCAGGATACAGCACATCCGTCAGCGTATTGGCAAGCAGCTCCTCCTCCGCCGCCTTCTGATAATTGCCCTCATTGAAGGATTTCAAATCCAGTCTGGTTTTGGGCTTTGCCTCCCATAGACGCAGGGTATTTACAGTATTATTGCCATAACCGATGACCGGATAATCATACGGGATTGCCGTTACAGACTGATAATTTTCCTGCACAAAGCGATATTCGCCGTTGCCCTTTTCCACCGCGCGCACATTGCCGCCAAATTTGACCTCAACGGCATATTCATTCCGTTTAATGCCCCAAGGGTCGCCGTTTTCCAGCCAGTTATCCGGCACCTCGACCTGATAGCCGTTTTCAATCCGCTGCTCAAAGATGCCGTAATGATAGCGAATCCCACAGCCGTAAGCCGGCAGGGAAAGCGTGGAAAGGGATTCCAGAAAGCAGGCCGCCAATCTGCCAAGGCCGCCGTTGCCAAGGCCGGGGTCTGGCTCTGCTTCCTCCACCATATTGTAATCAATGCCCAGCTCCGCAAAGACCTCCTTCACCTCATCGAACATTTCCAGATTGATCAGTGCATTACCAAAGAAACGCCCCATCAGAAATTCCATGGAGAGGTAATAAACCACCTTTGCATCCCTTTCATAATATTCATCATGGGTTTTCATCCACTTATCGGTAATCACATCGCGCACAGCAAACACTGCCGCCTGATACAGCTCCTCAGGCGATGCATTTTCCAGTGTTTTGCGGTACAGCGTTTTCACATTTTCCCGAATGAGCTTCTTCAGTTCCTTTTTTTCAATTCGTTCCATAATAAACCCCCTTAAGGTTTTCTCTATTTCTACAAAAATTTTGTTTTGTATGCTATTCTGTACATTTTCCTTTTCATCATACCAAAAAAAAGAAGGCTTGGCAAATTTCTCCTTTTTTCCGCTACAATAGCGGCGAAAAGAGAAATACTCCCGCAAGAAAGCCACCTGCGCTAAAAAGTGCGTTTCGTATGGAAACAGGCTCAGGCAAAATGCCTGCCGAGGCATGATACAGCCCCACGCCGCCCAGAAACGCCAGCGGAAATACGGGAATCTCCCATGAGAAGCAGACCGCCGCCGTCAGAAAAAGAAACAGCGCGCGCCGCAAAAGCACATCCCATGGAAGATATTTCTCTGCCAGAAGCCCTGTCCCGCAGCCTGCCGCCGCACAGCCTGCCGCACCCCAGAACCGCGCCGTACCCATGGCAGGCGGCAAAACCGCAAAGCAGAGCATCGCCAGATAAGCCCCCTCCAAAAAGCAAAGGACAGCAACCGCGGCGTTCCGCCTCTCTGCCGTCCTTATCACCATCAGATACCCCACCAGAAGGAGCACCCAGACCTTTTCCATAAAATCACCCCATCATACCCTCTTAGAAAAAGGATATGGCAGGGACAAAGCCTTCATGCCGCATCAGAGCGCAAAAACAATCCCCACAATGGCACTCAGCACGATATAAAAAATCGGGTGCTTTTTCCATTTATTCGTTGCGAACAGCAGCACCACAAACAAAATACATTCCTCAATGCCGATATAGCTGCCAAAATTGGAAAGCGTTAAATCAGATAGCGCCGCAGAATGAAACAGCGCCCCGATCAGCACGCCAAAGCCTGCCGCCGCAATCAGCCCCATAACCGCAGGGCGCAGTCCGTAAAACGCATACTCCACATATTTATTGCTGCGGAATTTTTCCAGCACCTTGGAAATCAGAATAATAATGATAACTGAGGGCAACACCAGACCAAAGGTTGCCGCAATGCTGCCGATAACGCCGCTGTGCTGAAAGCCCGTATAGGTTGCCATATTGATGCCCAAGGGGCCGGGGGTCGATTCCGAAACAGCAATCATATCGGGAATCTGCTTCGCGGAAAACCATGGATATTTATCCGCCAGACGGTAGAGGAAGGGCAGCGTTGCCAGACCGCCGCCGATGGAAAACAGCCCAATCTTGAAGAATTCAAAAATCAAAATCAGAAGGCTCATCATTTCTCCTTCGCCTCCCTTCCGCAGGAAACAGCAATGCCGAGAATCGCCGCCGCCAGCACAATCCAGACAGGGGAAATATCCACCCATACGGATACAAGGAAGGAAACCGCCGCAATCACCACACAAAGCTTATCCACGATGGATTTTTTCCGCAGTCCCATCACGGCATTGAGAATCAGCACGCTGACCACAACGCGAATCCCTGCAAAGGCATGCTGCACCACTGCCAGCTCCGCAAAGTTTTTCAGCACTGCCGCAATGAACATCACAATACACAGCGACGGGAACACACTCCCGACCGTTGCCGCAATCGCGCCCGGTATGCCCTTCTGCTTATAGCCGATAAAGGTCGCCGTATTGATAAAAATAACGCCGGGGGTGCATTGCCCGATTGCAAAATAATCCAGCATTTCATCCTCTGTTGCCCATTGGCGCTTTTCCACGACCTCCTTCTGCAGCATCGGCAGCATGGCATAGCCGCCGCCAAAGGTAAAGCCGCCAATGCGTGCAAAAGAAGAAAATAATTCCCACAATTCTTTCATTGCTATCCTCTTTTCTGCTCTTATGTCTCCTGCATTTTCGCCATTCGGTCTGTCGTTGCGAGGGTATCCATCATTTCATTCAAATCGCCATCCATAATGGCATCAATCTTATGCAGTGTCAGTCCAATGCGGTGGTCTGTCACCCTGCCCTGCGGGAAGTTATAGGTGCGGATACGCTCACTTCTGTCCCCTGTGCCGACCTGCGAGCGTCTGTCGGCGGAAATTGCCGCATCATGCGCGCGCCGCTCCCGTTCATATACGCGGGCATACAGCACCTTTAACGCCTGCTCCTTATTCTTGAGCTGCGATTTCTCATTCTGACAGGTAACCACAATCCCCGTCGGGATATGCGTCATCCGCACCGCAGAATCCGTTGTATTGACACACTGACCGCCGTTGCCCGATGCACGGAACACATCCACGCGCACATCGTTCATATCAATATGCACATCGACCTCCTCCGCCTCCGGCAGCACTGCCACCGTCACCGTTGAGGTATGCACGCGCCCGCCGCTTTCCGTCACCGGCACACGCTGCACACGATGCACGCCGCTTTCGTATTTCAAACGAGAATATGCTCCCTCGCCCTTTATCATAAAGGAAATTTCCTTAAAGCCACCAAGGTCGCTCTCGCTCGTATTCATAATTTCTATCTTCCATTTTCTCCGCTCTGCATAGCGCGCATACATGCGGAATAAATCCCCTGCAAACAATGCTGCCTCATCGCCGCCTGCGCCGCCGCGGATTTCCATGATAACATTCTTTTCGTCATTGGGGTCCTTAGGAATCAGCAAAAGCGTCAGCTCCTGCTTCAGCGTTTCCGCCTTTTCCTTGTTTTCCGCCAGCTCCTCCTTCAAAAGCTCCCGAAAATCCTCCTCCTGCTTTTCCTCCAGCATGGCAAGGCTTTCGGCAATCCCCTCCTTCGCCTGCTTATACTCCCGATATTTCTCCACAATGGGAGTCATATCGCTGTATTCCTTCATCCGCTTGCGCCATTCTGTCTGATTGGCAATCACGTCGGGGTCGTTAATCTGTTCCGCCAAGTCCTCATATTTCGTCTCGATTTCCGCCAAACGGTCTAACATTTTTATGCCCCCTCCTTCTTTCCTGTATATCTCCCAAAGGCAACCCTGTCCAGTCCTGCCAGGTCCTGTCGGATGCCGATTTCCGTATAGCCAAAGTCTGCCAAAAGCGTGCGCAGGGCTTCGCCTTGGTCATAGCCAATCTCAAAAAAGAGCCATCCGCCCTCCTTCAGCCATGCTCTGCCCTCTGCCACAATCGCACGGTAAAAATCCAGACCGTCCGCACCGCCATCCAGTGCATTGATGGGTTCAAAGTCCTTCACTTCCGTCATCAGCCCTGCGATATCCTCCTTGGGAATATAGGGCGGATTGGAAACAATCGCATCCAGCTGCCCTCTCCACTGCGCAGGCACATTTTGAAATAAATCACTCTCATAAAACGAAATTTCCGCATGGTTTGCCGCCGCGTTTTTCGTTGCATAGCCTAACGCCTTCCGGCTGATATCCACCGCCAGAACATATTCAAATTGCCCGTAATGGGACAGGCTGACAGGAATACAGCCGCTCCCCGTCCCGATATCCAGAATCGTCCGCAGTGGTTCTGTCTGCTGCTTCTCCAGAATGGTTTCCACAAGAATTTCCGTATCCCCTCTGGGAATCAGCACGCCCTCGCCCACAGAAAAGGGAAGTCCCATGAACTCCCATGTGCCGAGGATATACTGCGTCGGGCGACCGCTCTCCCGTTCCGCAAGAAAGCCTTCATACTGCATCGCAGCCTCCGCAGAAAGCGGCTCCTCTCCACGCAAAAATAAAGCCGTTCGATTCAGACCGACAGCTTTTTCGAGCAGCAGCTCTGCTTCAACGGCGTAGGCATCCTTTCCTGCCGACCGCAAACGCTGCTTCCCCTCGCGCAACGCCTCTGCAATGGTTTTATTCCTCAGGCTCATCTTCCAGAACCCCTTTCATTGCCGCAATGGCACATTCTATCTGACTTGCATCCGGCTCTGCCGTTGTCAGCTTCTGCAGGCAAAGTCCCGGCGCACTGACGATTTTCACGAAGCTGCTTTCTGAATTGCCGGCCCAGCGGATAACCTCATAGGAAATCCCCGCAATAAACGGCACAAGGCAGATTCTTGTAATCAGCCGCAGCCAGAATACATCTGTGCGAACAAAGAAAAACACAATCATGGAAATCAGCATCACGAACAGCAGAAAGCTTGTGCCGCAGCGCTTATGCAGCCTTGTGCAGGGGCGTACGTTTTCCACCGTCAGCTCCTTGCCGCTTTCAAAACATGCAATCGTCTTATGCTCTGCGCCATGGTATTGGAATACGCGCTTAATCTCCTTCATACGAGAAATCAGCCAGAGATAGCCAAGGAAAATCGCAATACGAATCAAGCCTTCGATAATGCCCAGTGCCCATGTCGGCACAAGGGTTTTGAATAAATTCCCGATGGCAACGGGCAGCACAAAAAACAGCCCCATGCCCAGAAGCAGGGAAATGAATACACTGAAATAAATCAGAATATCGTTGATTTTATCCCCAAGCTTGTCCTTCAGCCATTGCTCAAAAGGGGAAAGCTCTTCCTCCTCCCAGCCCTCGCCTGCAATTTCCGCAGAACGCATCAGTATTTTCGTACCGGTAACAAGGGAATCCACAAACGCCGCCATACCGCGGAAAATAGGGTATCTGAACAGCCCTTTTTTCCCTAGGCCGCCGACAGGCTTCTTTTCCACAACAATTTCCCCTTCGGGATTTCTCACTGCCATTGCATATATCTTTTTTCCGCGCATCATAACGCCCTCAATGACCGCCTGACCGCCGATGTTATTTGTCTGTTGTTTGCTATTTGACACAGAATCATCTCCTTTAACAAATAATTTATTATACCATACAGGAGTAAATTTAGCAAAACGGTTTTTGTTATAGTCTGCTGCGCAATCGAAATTTGTATCATAGGAGGTAAAAAACATGAAAAAAATCGAAGGTTTATATCGCAGCTACTGCCACGAAAGAGAAATGGAAATGCAGGAGTATCACACAGGAGGGAACAGGATGAAGGAATTGCAGGAATTTTTGAAAAGCAAGCTCAATGCGGAAGATTATTTCACTGCTGAAGAAATGCTGAATGATTTGATTGCCGAAACGGAAGAAAAAGGCTTTGCCGCAGGTGCAAAATATACCGCCGGTCTTGGGAAAGAATTGTTTGCGGAATAAAAATTTGCCCCTCGAAAGAGGGGCTTTTTCAGTAAAAATTTAATCAAATTCTATTTAAATTTAATCAAACTCTATTTATTTTCGCTTAAACTTTCAAAATTCTATAGAATTACTGTAAGTATACTTATCATTTCTTCGTCAACACCGCAACGCTGCCCTTACTGGTAACATTATACCCGATAGCATCCGCCACATCCCGAATTTTGATATAATTTGTTCCATCCTTCAGGATCCGTTCCACCGTATACTCCTTCCCATTGATAATCATTTTGCATTTTTCTACCACTTCATCATCCCTCATTTCGTATTGAAATACATCCTCGACCAACAGCCAATGCGTGAATTTATTACACCGCAGGGGGACTTCTCGCACGCCGTAAGCCGATCCATCCGCCGCCACATAATACGGATGCCCATTCTTCATCCCGGTATAAACCCCGATATGCCCCTGCATCCAGACCAACGCCCCGATGGGTGCTTTTTCGATGGTGGAAATGGGGTTGATTTTGGTTGCCCTTGCCTTCCACTGGCCCGAACCGAGCGTCACGCCACACGCCCAAGAAATCAGACCACTACAATCCACGCAAACCTTCCCGATTTTCTCCCTGTCACTCAGCCAGACCATTTTCCCGTAGGTGTTTTTCAGAAATTTATAGTTCTGCTCCGTCATAACCTTGCCCTTCATGCCGTAAACATAGGGCGTGCCGATTTTGGAGCGGCAGAAGGCCACCAGCTCCTTACCTGTCATTTTTTTCGCCATATAATCACCCCTTTACAAGCTCTCTGACCGTTTTATTTTCCTTCAGCAACTTTCGCATTTCCTCCAGTGCCTCATCCACCCACAGGGAGAAGGTGTCGAAGGATACCGCCATAGCCAATGCAGGGAACCGCTGGATGAATAAATCGTAGGTCTGCCGCAGCTTCAGCTTGCCTGTGCCGCTGCCTAATTCCGCTTCTGCCTGCGTGACCGCCCACAGCAGCCATTCCTTTACCCTTTCCCTCTGCTCGGATGTTGGCATTTTCAGAAACCGCCCGATGCACACACCGACCATCCCTGCAACCGCCATCAACGCAACCACCAAATACCAATTTTCCATTAAAAACATCATTCTTTCTCCCTTCTTTCTTTTTTTATATAAAAAGCGCCCGATTTCTCGAACGCTCTTTCTGCTTATGCACTTGCCTTTAAAAACAAGTTGATAAAATAAATCTGTCCGCGCCCCGTAACTTTCGGCGTTTTACTGATACTGGTATGTCCATCACCGTGTGAAATCGTGGTTTCCTTGATTTCAAACAGTTCCATTTCCATGCTCCGCTGTGTCGGCATATTGTAGTCAGTTCCTTTTCGGCTGATGAGATAACCATTTTCACGCATCCATGTAAACAGCCTATTCTGCCCCATTTCAATCCCGTTCTGTTTTAACAACTTTGCCAATTCGCCTACCAGAATGGAAGTCTTTGCCACGGAAACGGAATTTGCAAATGCCACCAAGGGCTTGTCCTTTTCCGCCTGCCGCTCCAACTCCATTCTTTTCTCCCGTTCTGTTTTCAGATTTGTTGCAAGTTGAATAATAGTATCGGGATTCAGCAGCACTTCTTCGATTTTCTGCGGTGTCATATACGCCCCATGCTTTCTGATGGAGGGAATAATCTCGTCTGCCACCAAGGCTTGAAACCTTTCCGCCGTTTCATTTTTGGCTTTCATTGCAAGGCGGTAGAAGATGTTTTCTGGGATGAAATCATCGTGCCCACTTGTGGGCATGAATCCAATTTCTCCCAAATATTTATGTACTCTTTCCCATCTGACAACCTCATTTCCACTATCTGCGGTTCTGGTGAACCCAAGCCCTCTTGCCACCGCTTCCAGTTTCAAATACGCCGTTCCGTCTTTTTCGTAGCAGTCTACACCGCTGATGTTCATAATCTCATTCATGCTTTCACCGCCTTTTTCTTTTCCTGTGCCTTTGCCCATCTAACCCCTCTGATAAAGCCGAGATTGAATACATTAAATACACCAGAATAGTTACATTCTGTGATGTAGTCAATCAACGCACACGCCTCCTCTGTAGAAATATCATATCTGTCACGCTTGCCTACATATTCTTTTTCTGCTTTTTCGATTGTTTTCCACATTTTTTCAATATGCGTCATAATAAAAAACTCCTTTCAAATTTTAAGTATTGAAAGAAGTCTCCCTCGCATGCTATAATATTTACGAGAGAGAAATCTTTCGTTTCGGAACAGTCCATTTATCCGCCAAGATAAACTGATGGGCTGTTCTTTTTATTCTTTTTCGAGATTTCTAACGGCTCTCCTTACGCCTTCTGGTCTTGACACATTTTCCTTTTTACAGAATCTGTCAAGAATACTCAATGTTTCCTCGTCAAAACGAATGCTGAATTGCGTTTGCTTTGGGTTGTCCGTCGGTCTTCCCATTTTTTTCTTTTCGGGCATTGTTTTCACCTCACTTTTGAAACCCATAATTATAATATACTTTTGCGTTTCAAAAGTCAAGAGCTTTTTATTATTTTTCAATATGTGTCACAATAAAACCCTCCCCTTTAAATCATCTTGCTTACCAAAGTTACCAGTGCCAAAACCAAGCCCATCAAAAAGATAAAATGTACCATTAGCTTAAAAATATCTTTTTTCATATTGCACCGTTGGAGTTTTTCATGTATTATTACTGATAGAAGGTTGGGGCTTTCGCCCCTCCCTCTATGTAATGATTTTGATTAGGATTAAAGCCCATCCTACCAATGAGATTATCCTAATCATGAGCTTTTCAAGTTGTTCCACCAGCTTGATTAGCTCTTTTATTTTGTCCTCCAACGTGTCACCTCCTTTCTATGGTTTTATTATAACCCATTTAGGGTTACTTGTCAACCATTTTATAATATATTTTTTATTATTTTTTCATCTTTTTATTTGACTAATAATAAAAATAATATTATAATCATTTTACAAAGGAGGTCTTGCAAATGGCAATCATCTACGAAAGCACCGAACAAATTATCCTTGAGATTAGAAAACTTATGCTGGAAGAAAAAATATCTCAGCGGCAAATTGCAGAAAGCTTAGGAATTACACCTCAAGGATTTACAAAGCTTATTAACAAGAAAAATTTCAGTTTTGAAGATGCACAGAAAATTTTAAATGCAATGGGTTATCATTTGATTTATGATTTTGAGAAGAATTAAGACCGCCCCTCGCGGTCTTTTTCTCTTTCCCCCCTTCTTTTCCTGCGTTCCTCTGCTCTGCGTTCTGCCTGCTCCACGCCCTTATCGTACAGTTTCATCAGACCGCAGATGCCCAATTCCGTACCGAACAGCAACAGTGCAGACGATACGATGGATGAAATGTCAACGCAGAAGCACGCCAAGATAATACCCACAACAACAACGCACACACAAAATGACAGGGACAAAACCACAATCGTTGTCATGGTATCGTTATTGATTTTAAAACGAATCCGTCTGCGTTTTTTCATCATAAACCGCCGCCATTCAGCAAAAACCCGATAGCCGCACCGACAACCACCGCAATCGCCTTATCAATCAGCCCATCCCACCGCTTTGCGGGCTTAGAGACCAGCTGCTTCACATCGTCCTTGATTTCTCCAACATCCGTTTTGATATGCTCCTGCTCGTTTTGCAGGACCGAAAACGCCTTTGTCAATCCGTCAAGGTTGTCCTGCCGCTTCTCCATGCGGTCAATCCGCTTGTGTGCGGATTTGGTGCTATCCAGTGCCTCCTGCACCATTTTTTCAATGTTTTCCATGCTGTCATCCCCTTTCTCAACTCTGCACCTGTGCCGCTGTAACATGGTGCGGATTGTTCGTATCATTCAAATGCGCCTGCAATGCCGCCATAACCGATGCCGCATTGATGTACGCAGAAGACGCAAGCGAACCGCTTTTCACGCCACTGGTAACGGATGCCGCAAGCGTGGGGATGAAGTCCCCCAATTCCACATCGTTGTACTGCTCTAACAGGCAATCCCATTCATACGATATAACCTTCGCCTGTTTCTGAAAGTCCATTTTGGTATTGATAACCGTTACCATATCTCCTAAAAATACTTCTTCCAGAACGGCATATTCCCGATACTCCACCGTCTTTTCCAGTGCCACAAAATCCGCCTTGATGTTGATGCTTGGAATGTCACAGCCTTCATCCAACAGCTTTTGTCCCTCTGCCTGCACCTCTGAAATGCTCTTGTTTTCCTCTGTCAGCGTGTGGATTTTCGGGTAGATATAATCGTTGATATGGGGGCTGTCAAGCGTTGCGGAGCCGTTCTTGCCGTAGCAGACAATGCGTGTCTTGACCTCCGATTCATCCTCTGTGACCTCAAGCCCGACAAGGTTTTTCCCATAGCGGATAGAAACGCCCCTGTCCTGCCCCAATGCCGCCTTGACGGATACCCGAAAGCCATCCCGCAGCAGCTCGCCACCGTAGCCCTTGACAAACGAGGTTGCTTCGTCATCGTCCGACAGTAACGCTTGTACGGGATTCATGCGCCCTGTTGTGAGCGTCCCTGTCAGCGAAATATCCGTATCAAAGGAAAAGGGCATGGGATAGGCAAACGCCGTCTGCATGGCTGCCAGAGCCGCTCCTGCCGTGCCACTGTGGCTGATTGGTTCGCACTGGTTGTCCAGCAGGTCATAAAAGATATGCCTTGCGTTGACCGCAATCTCCTTCATGCTCGGCTTGACGTAATAAATGCGGAACGGCTGCATCCCTCTGGGCGTGGAGGCGTATAGAATCCGCCCACGTTCAATGCGTTTCCACTTGCCGCCCTCGTCATACGGGTGCTTCAGCTCCAGCTCATACGCCCCGTTTAATTCCTCCGTCACAATACAAGAGCCGGGAACCAATGTCCCCAGCCCGATTGTGTCAAATGCCTGCGCCGTTTTTTCGTGTATGGTAATCATAACATCACCCCATCATGCCTACCAGTTCCTGATACTGCTCCTCTGTGATGCGGTTCGCCATGAGGAATACATCCAATTTGTTCATCATGTCCTCTTTTTCGTATGCGCCTCTGCTAATCAGTTTTTTCAGTCTTGCGTATGTCATGTTTCATTTCTCCTTTCAAATTTCCAGTTCCTTCATGCAAACCAAATAGTCTACATTGATTGCTGTGTCTAAAATTGCCTGTTCGGTTTCTGTGAGTTGCGGTTCGGGTGTGGGTTCGGGTTCGGGCGGCGTGTATTCCGAAAATGCTCCTGTTTCGGGGTCATAAATCATGCCAAGCGTAACCGTATCGTCGCAGGGAATGGCAGTCACAGGATTGCCCGATGGGTCTGGTGGATAGTAGGGTTCTGTTTCCCTGTCTTTCAGAACGTCAATCACTCTGTTTTGTAAAATCATTGCGTAGTTTTTCATTTTTCCACCTCCTTACCATTCGATAATAACAATGCCGTCTCCACCGTTGCCAGCTTTACTATAACTACTGGAACTATTCCCTACACGCTGCGCACGACCACCGCCGCCGGCACCTGTCCCTCCGTTGGTAGCATCCTTACCAATGGTATACTTGCCATTGGTACCACCATTTCCACCATTTCCAAAGCACGCACCTCCGCCCTGACCGCCAGTACTACTAGAACTTCCACCACTACTAGTACCCTGAAGACCAGCAATCGCAAATACGGTATCCTCTCCTCCCTTTGTGCCTTTATGTATTCGCGTATTGTCACCACCTTTAAAACCTCCACTAATCGTAATCAGATTCCCAATTATTGTTGTGCCACCATCGGTAGCCTCTATTTCTGGATCGCTATTAGCATCTTGCCCAAGACCACCTTTTCCGACAGTAATCGGTATAACTGCATTCGGCTCAACACTAAAAGCTCTTTTTACAATATAGTCAGCTCCCCAACCTCCGCTTATACTTTTGCCACCGCCACCACCTCCACAGGCTGTAATCAAAATCTTATGCACACTGGCAGGAACGGTAAACGTGCCATCCTCGGTAAAGGTTTGTGTGCCGTGTGCAGGAAGCATCTTATCCAATGGCAAAAACCCACTTGTCCCAATCGTGCTATTCAAATAGGCTTTTATTTTATTCTGCAATGCACTTTCCACATCCCCACGCTGTGCAAGCATTTCCAGAATCCCCCAGAAGGTATCCACGCCGTACTCTGCCGCCTTATCCCCGGGCTCGCCGAATGTTGTGGCAATCTTGTGCATGGTATCCAGTGCGTCTTGAATCTCCTGAAACAGCACCACCAGAACGCCGTATTCGTTCTCACTTTCAACGGAATCCGTCCAAGGAATCGCCGCCGATACATAAATTTCAAACACCTGCGTAGACAAAATCTGACCGCCTGCGTTCCAGACGGAAATCTGCGCCTCGACTGCCTTTGCCTCGGATAAAATTTCATTCGTCAGGGCAAATTGGCATCTGCCTGCGGTCGCATCCGTCACTTCCCCCTGATTAAAAAATGTGCTGCCGTCCGCCTTTCTGAATGTGATACGCACCTGCTCGCCTGCCAGATTGATTGGCACACCGTTTTCATACAGGCACACATCCAGATATCTGGATTTTGTATCATTCTGCACAGGGCGAATCCCGATGCTGTTCGGCTTTTTGTTCACATCAATTTCCAGCCGATTATACGTTTTTGCCATTTTTCTCACTCCTTCCAAAAAATCCGCATCAAAAAAGCACATCCGTTTTATTTTCAGATGTGCCTTTCTTGACAGAATATCTTTCTTTTGGTATCATAAGCATAAGAGAAGGATTGCCACCTTTCGCAGGGCGGCTAGTCCGAATGTATGGGTTTAGCCGTCTAACTTCGCAGGTTAGGCGGCTTTTTCATTATTTCTTGTTCTGAAACAAGGAAATAACTCCGATGATTACTAAGCAAAAAGTAAATAACCCTTCGTATGTAACCATAAGCGTCACCTCCTTTACGGGAAGTGACTAACCGCCAGTTGGCAATCCTTCATTTATACCATACCACAAATTTCATTTTTCGACAACTACAGCCATCTCCAACGGGGCTGTATTTTTATTTTGCTGACATTCCCCGTCCAGCGGATTTCGTTTTTCCCGACCTCAAACCTCGGAAACTCCGCACCGCCGTATTTGCCGTTTTGGTTGGTGTTACCCTTAAACACCTCCATCATTTTACTGTCAATGGTAATGCTTTCCTGCACGCCGTACAGGGGGAAATCCGCCCCATTGATAGTAAGCGTGATATCCCCACTGCCGTAAACCGTAATCAACGGCTCGCTGTAGACTGTGCCGCTGTTGCGGATGGTGGTCGGGGCAGTCAGCTCTAAGGCATCCCCTGCGGCATTGACGCTGTATTTGAAGGGCTCAACATCAAACTGCACCAGAAAATCATTGATATTTTTCAGAATACTGCCAAACTCAATCTGATTTTTGATGTACGCACGATACACTTTGTCTGGCTCACTGGAAAAAATAACCTCTCCGAATCCAGTCAGCCAACCGCAAACCTCGTCAATCTGCCCCCTGTCCATCACATGACATTCGGCATCCTTGGTGTAGTTCTGGTAGGTCTTTTCGTCCTCATGCAAAACACCGTTTCTGCCGCTGACTTTGATTTCGTTTATCTTCCTCTGCGGAATGAAAATAGAGGGTGCTTTCAGCATCACAACGCCCATATCCAGTGAATTGACACCGTTCCAGATAAAATATTGATACATCAAACTGCACCCCCTACCGCACTTACTCGCCGTTTTCTGTAAAATTCCATTTCACGCATGAAATCCTCTGTGGTTCTTTCGTCTTTGTTTTCAACAGTGCCGATATATACGTTGAAATTTTCTGTTTTCGCTACCGTTTCGCCTCTGCGGTATCTGTCCGCCTCAGGCTGTGTTAGCACCCTTTCGCCCTTATGCAAAATTGCTCGGTATCCATCAAACGGCACTTCTCGCAGACCTGTTCTGTGACTGCCGTCCGAACCGCCATCGCCCATGCCTGCTTCATCCTTTGCCGCCCTAATGGCATCCCGAATCGCCTTTGTGATGGCATTTACAATGCTGCTCTTGCCGTCCTTGATACCCTCTGCAACGCCGTCTGTCAACGCCTTGCCAACGTCATTGAAATCATCCGCATAGCCCTTTGCCTGTTCCACAGCGTTCATGGCTAATTCTTCCATCTCATCGGAATAGAATTGCTTTGCAACTTCGCTCGCCAACCGCCGCTTTTCCTCAAATTTTTCAACATAGCTTTCAAATTCGCCAACGCTTAGGCTATCCAGCTTTGCGGTAAAATCCAGTGCATCATCAATGTTCATATTGGCAACCTCAGCCAACAGACCACCATCCAAGCCCTTCTCCTTCAGACTTTCAATCTGTTCGTTATACTGCTGAATTTTCTTGATGCTTTCATCCAGATCTGTCAGCTTGAAAATTTCTTTTTCGCTGTTCTCGTCCTGCACTCTGGTAAACAGCTCGCCGTAATCAAACAGCTTGTCACTCAGACTGGATTCCTTCTGCTCGATGGCAGAAAGCTCGGATTCATATTTCTGCTTAAATTCCTGCAAAGCCGTCAGGCGTTCCTGTAATTTCTGCTGTTCTGCCGTCCGCGCCGCTTCCAGCTGCTTTTTATTCCAATCCTTTTCCAGTTTGGCAATTTCGTCGAGAATAGATTTTCTGTTTTTCGGCTCCGCTTTTTTCAGCTCCGCCTGTTTCTTTGCAAGATTTTCCTTATACTGCGCCAGTTCCTCTTTGGCGCGCTCGTCCTCTGCCTCCTTCTGGATTCTGGAAATTTCAGCATTTACCGCGTCAATCTCATCCGCAATCGCGGTTTTGATTTTCTCCGCCGTACTCTTTACTGTTTCCGCCGGAATGGTATCCATTTCCCCTGTAATGACAGCTTTGATTTTTCTGATTGCAGCTCTTGCCGCTTTAGCAACAACATTGTCCTTCTCGAATCTGATTGCGAGCCCCTGCATCACAAAACCGCAGATTTTTTCAGACCATTTCGAAGGAGAGTGGGTATCGAAGCCATCCTTACCCGTGAACCAACTCTTGATTTTATCGACTACGCCTTTTACTTTACCTTTCAGCCAGCCGACCTTATCATTGATACCATTCCACAGCCCCATCAGGACGTTTTTGCCGATGCTCACAAAATCAGAAACCTTACCACTGAACCACGAAACCAGTTCACTCCATGCCGCCTTGATATCACTCACGGCATTTTTATAGTAGGCAATCCCACTCTGGAACACGCCGATGATTCTATTGATTGCGGCGTTCACCTTATTCCCGACTGCATCAAAAACGGCGTTGACCTTATTTCTGAATTCCTCGGAAGTATTATAGGCATGAATCAGCTTCAGCACCAATGCCGTAATAACCGCAATCACAATCGTTACAGGCCCACCAATAGCGGCAATCGCAATCTTGACCGCACCCAGAGCCGTAGCCACCGCAGGGGCAACCGTCATGATTGTGCCGACAGCGGTAATCAGTTGACCGATGATAATTATCACAGGCCCCAATGCTGCCAGGATCGCCATAACGGCAACAATAACCGTCTGCGTAGCAGGAGACAGATTGCTGAACCGCTCTGTTAGGGATTTCACTGTTTCCGCAAGCTGTTCCAATAATGGCGCAATCGCCTCCAGTGCCGCCGAACCAAGCTCTATGCCTGCGTTCTTCACTGCATTCAAGCTTTCCTGTGCCTTTGCGCTTGGCGTACTGAGTGTTTCAAGGGCATCGGCTACATTCCCTGTGGAATCCTGCATATTCCCCAATTCATCATTGAAAGCACCTACACCGGACGAAAGAATAGACAATGCACCTGTACCGGCTTCACTGGAACTCCATAAGCCTGCCAGAGCCTCAGAATCACCGTTTACGCTGTCGTTCAGAATACCGAGAACATCCCCAAGGCTCATGCCGTCATTCATAAGCTGTCCGAAGGATTTTCCCGTTTTGCTTTTCAGAATCTCGCCCACATCAGAACCGGAATCCCCCAATTCATTCAGCATGCTTTTCAGATATGTGCCTGCCTGCGCTGTGGCGACACCGTTTTTTGTCAACTGTGCATACGATGCGGCAAGGTTTTCAATATTTACCCCATAAGCAGATGCCAGAGGAATGACCTGCCCCATGCTCTGGGATAGCTCATTTACCGTTGTCTTACCATCATTCTGTGTCTGAATCAGAATATCAGATAACCTTCCGGCATCTGATGCCTCCAGACCGTACGCGTTAATAATAGTGGTTAATACGTCAACAGCATCCGCCGTTTCCAGAAAGCCTGCTTTGGCAAGACCAACCGATGTGCCGACAAAAGAAACAGCATCAGCAGTATCTACAGATGCCGAAATTGCCTGATAGGTTGCATCGGCAATCTCGCCTGCACCTCTGCCTGTCTCTGTAGATAATTGCAGCATATCATCTCTGAGTTTTTCGAGTGATACGCTTTGCAAATCTGCAACCGTACCTACCTTCGCAACCGCATCCGTATAGTCACTTGCAAGCTTCACAGATGCCCCGAGAGCGGCAGCGGATGTGGCAGATGCAACACTTACTTTCTTCCCGACAGTTTCAATCTTGCCGCCAAACTCCTGCACATCTTCCCCTGCCGCCGCAATCTGCTGTGCAGAAACGCTACCGAAATTTTTCATTTCCTTTGTCAGATTTTTCAGACTGTTTTTCGTTGTGGAAATCTCCCGCACCAGACGGCGATATTCCTCCTGATTGACCTCGGTACCGCTTGCCATGTCCTTATCGGCTTTTTCCTTCGCCGCCTTCAGGGCCTCCAGCTTGCTTTTTGTTTCCGATACGGATTTTGTTAAAAGCTCCTGTTTCTGCCGCAGCAGTTCTGTATTTTTGGGGTCATGCTTCAACGCCTGATTGACATATTTCAGTTCGTTCTGCAAATCCTTCGAGGATTTATTCAGCTCCGCTAAGCCGCTTTTGAATTTCTTGGTATCCGAACCAATCTCAATGGTAATGCCCTTAATGTTCCCCATGCTCTGCCCCCTTTCCGAATTTTCCCCTCAATGCCTTTCTGTCCGGCTCCGTCTGGCTCAGTATCCAACACTGTTCCAGATAGTCCCTGCCGCTTTCCGTCTGCTGTAAATTGAAGATATACGCATCCCTTTGCAGTCCGAAGTAAATATCAATCGGCAGGCGTTCCACTTCAAAAAAATCGAGCCTTGCGTAGTCCATGACGATTTTTTCGGACAGAGAGAAAACCTCGTAATGCGAATCCTCACCTGTGTCACCGGGGATGGAGGGCAGTCTTAGTTTGGGTCTGTTACAACGTCTTTTACGGAACCCAGATAATCCTTCAGCAGTTCCACCGCATCTGCAAAGTCAAACATATCCTCAATTTTCTGCTGCGAATATCTTCTCTTTTTATTCTGATTGATGATTGCAGTCAGCAGAGAATATACCTCGCCGATGTCGCTCATCTCCTGCGCCGCTGTCAGCCGGTCAAATATCTTTTTGCTCGGCATAGGCAGAACCGCCACAAAGCCATCATGCAGCTTAACCATGTATTTTTTCTTTTTTCTCGTTGTAAAATCTAACATTCCTTTTCCACCTCACAAAAATGAGGGGCTGTTGTGCCCCTCTCCTCACGCAATGCTCGTGTCCGCTTCCTTGAACAAAATCAGTGTGCCTTCATTATCCTGTGGCTGTGCCTTAAATTCCGCATTGATGACAGTTTCCTTGTCCTTCGCAAAGGACAGCTCAAATCCTGCTTCGTTGCTGCCGACGATGGTCACACGAATGTCACCGTCCGTCTTATCCTCATGCACGAAATGCAGAACGTATTTCTTGCCGTCGTTGTTGCTCAGACCGCCGATTTTTACAGTTCTGGTCTTTTTGGCTGTATCCTCTGTCACTCTGGCTGTGGGTGTCAGCTTTTTCAGCGTTTCGCCGTTCCATGTCATTACGCCGCTTTTCAGAATCGCTTCTTCATCCGTAATGATTTTCTTGGAAACGAAATTCAAATCATCCTTCGCTTCGTAGAAGGTCGGCTTATAGGACAGTGTCGCACCGCCCTGAATATAGCCCAACAGCTTAGCCTCCACCTCAATGGCTGCATCCTCAGGCAGCTCCCCTGTAAATTCATCCACATACAGCTTACCGCTGCCAAGTACAATTCTTTCCATTAGTTTTCCACCTTTCTTGTAATGTCAAATGCAAATGTTACCAGATACATTTTTTCCTTCTCGATGTAGATTTCCGTTGCATCGTAACGAATCCCAACAGAATCCAACGCCTTCTCAATTTTTTCCTGATTGGCAAAATCCTTCCTCGCCGAATAAAGCTCCACAATGTAGCTATCTTTTCGCAGGAAGTTTCTGCCATCCGAACCCCAAGCGGCTTCTCCGTCCTTCAGATAGACGATGTAGGGCAGCGCGGGGCCTTGGTCTGCCTCATAAAAATAGACCTCAAGCCCTGTACTGCGCAGCAGCTTATATAACTCACTTTGCCGCATCCTCTATCGCCTCCCTTACCTGCTTTTCGTATTCCCGAATGACCTGTTCCTCTACGGGCTTAATGTGCGGGATTGCCTTTGTTCGCTTTCCATTTGCCATAACGTGACCGTGTTCCAACAGATGTGCTACACGGTAGTGTTTTTTGTTATGGATGATGTATTTTGCATTTTCGCCGAAAGCGCCTTCTTCTCTTGTCACGCCCCAGCTTTTAGCGTATTTGCCTGTTCTTTTGGGGCTGGTCTGCCGTAGTTGTTTTGCGCCCTTGTCCGCAACCGCCTTGCCGCTGGTATCCACGTTTTTCACGATTGCTGTTTCGTATTCCGTCAGCATTTTTGCGATTTCGTCTGCCATCTGTTCCACGCTAACGCTCATTGCAATCCGCTCCTTGCCTCGCAATATAATTCTGTGTGGTGGAAATCGTTTCGGAAACGATACACGCTGTACAATCTGCCCCTAAACCGCAGGACTTCTTCTTGTTCATATTCGCCGTATGGGATCCGCAGGCACAGGGCAGGGCGCAGCCCCGTTTCTCTGCACTTGAAAAATTCACTTTGGTTGATTGGCAATTCCTCCGCAAACACTTCGCGCTCCTCGTAAAACGTCTGCTTCATGCCGATTTCATCCCGTATTGTTTTTTCTACCAACAGCGTCACAACATCGTTATACATTGTACTCACCACACAAACTCAAACCATTTCTCATGCCCTTGTAAGCCTTTTCATAACGCTCGCCTTCGCCCATGAAATCATATTGCCATTTGAGGTACAACTCAAACACCTTTTGAATTGCGGAATCCTCCTCGTTAATGACAGTAATGCCGACACGCATCATGTCTTTTTTGCAGGCATCCACGTTGTACTGAATTTCCTCGTTCAGCTTATCATGTGAAATACGCAGCGCCGTTTTCAGTCTCGCTAAATCTGCCATTCCTTACGCCTCGCTTTCCACAATCTCCACAGTAAATTCCACATCTCCTGCGGATGTTGTCACCGTAAAGGTTTCCACGCCGACAGGGAATTTTTCAAGATAAGCCTTTTTCAGCACAACCGCAGTGCCGCCGGAAACAGACCAGTTCGCCCCGCCTTCCTTCGGCACATCTGCGCCGTGATGCAGCAGGGCTGTAATGGTCTGACCGCTTTCGGCAGCCGTTACGGTAAGATCAGCATGGTTTGCGCTGTCTGTGCGCTTATCAAACGTGCCGCCGCTTACTGCGTTACTTTTTTTTTAAGAATCAGCACGCCGTTGGGGTCTGCCAACTTCCCGTCACAAACCAGAGTGACCTTCACCTTTTCCTGATTGTTGTCATTATCTCTCCAGCGGTCGGTGCGCATCTGCATATTTGTATTGATGATGTAATCATTCAGATTCACAAACACACCGAACACCTCGCCGTCGGATGCCGCTGCAAAGCTTTCCAGTACATCCTCCTCTGTGGTGATAACCTCCTTGCCGCCGAATCTGTAGGTTTCACCCTCGGCAATGCCATAGTTTACTCTTGCAATAGGCTGACCTGTGGAATCCACCATACCGTCAATCTGTGCATCAAAGGTACCCTGTGCAAATACGAACACGCCGTTTCTATAGGCTTTTTTCATCTTGGCGAATACCTTTTCCTTCCACGCCTTCCAGCTTGCCACATCCTCCGCCGTCATTTCAATGACATTACCTGCGGGCACTCTGCTATCCTTCGTAATACCAAGCATCTGACCGCTGCCTGTGCCGGCGATAATGCCCTTATCCAGTGCGGCAATGATAGCCTCTACCGCCAGAGGAACAAACATTTCGGTAAATTCTGCGAAATCAACCACATTTGCAATCAGGCTCTGTGCGATTTTGCATTCCAGACCGTAATAGCTGAAGGATACCTTTGTATTGGCGGTTACCTTCTGGTCTGTGGATGCAGAGCCGTCCGCAACCCAGCTTGCCGTAGGACACAGGGACAGGATAGGGATTTCCACGCCGCCCTGTACGTTTGTTTTTCTTACTCTCGCATACAGCTCGCCATGCGCTTTCAGCTCTCTGATAAATTCCTTCATCACGGTTGTGGGAATCACCGCTGTGGTCTCTGTTACCGTAGTTACAGCATTCTGCAGCTTGCCTACAATGGCATCCTTGTACTTGATGGGCAAAGCCTCACCGCGGCACACCAGATTCATAAAGGCATTTTTATATTCATCTGTATCGAATACATCCTTTCCCGCTGCGTTGCCTGCGGAACCGACCACGCCGTCCGGATGCGCTGTCCCTCTGCCCTGCATGGCGGCAAGGTTTGCCTGCGCCGTCGCAAAGGCTTCATACGCGTTATCCAGCTTCTCCACCTCTTCCATTCTTGCATTTGCACCCTCTACATCGCCGTTCTGCAGCAATTCCTCCGCCGCATTGTAAAGTGCTTCTCTCTGTGCTTTGTAATCCTCGTAATTCTTAAACTTCATCCTTCATTTCCCCTTTCAATCTGAGTAATTTTAATTTTGCAGTTACAGTTTTAACTTCTGCGTTTTCCTCTCCCCTTGCAGGAAGAAGATCCTTCAGCTTATGAATGGTCTGCGCAGGCAATACACCGATGCCGTTTGTCAGCGTCGGCGCAGATGCAAACATAACCTCATCCACAAAGCCATATTCCACCGCCTTCTGCGCATCCATCCACGTTTCCGCATCCATGATGCCAAGCAGCTCCTCCATGCTTTTGCCTGTCTTTTCCAGATATGCCGCCGCGACTGCTTTATTTGCTGTCTGCAAAATCTCCGCCTCCTGCTGCATATCGTGAAAATCCCCTGCGGCAGAGCCGGAAACATTATGCACCATAAACAACGCTGTCGGGCTGATTCTGGAATGTCCTGCCTGCGCTATCACAGAGGCGGCACTCGCAGCCAGACCCACAATATTGATTTCTACCGTGCCCGCGTATGCTTTCAAGGCGGTATAGATTTCACTGCCGGCAAACACATCCCCGCCGCCGGAGTTAATTTCCACAAGGAGCGGCTCCCCATTTGCCTCGCTGATGGCAGCATTGACATCCTTCGGACAGGTTGCATCCATGCCGAACCACTCATAAATCCACTTGTCCGCATTTCCGACAATCGTCCCCTTCACCTCGATTTTCCTCATTCTTCCTCACCTCCTTCCATAAAGCCTGTATCCTTGCGCCGCAGCAGCCTGTCTCCGCCGTCCACAGGTGCCATATTCAGCACCGCACGCACCTCGTTCGGTGTCATAATGCCCCTGTCAACATACTGCACCAGCTCCAGCTTTGTTCTCATGCTTGCAAAGGTCAGATTAGAGCACTCGAAAACAATCTTATTCCCGAAGGCACGCTCCCTTCTGGTAAACAAACGGCTGCTGTAGGTTGCACTCATCTGCGTAATCATCGGCTCAATGGCATTTTCGTAATACGCAATCCATTCATCCTCTGTATAAAGAGAGCTGACGATTTTCTCGTTCGTATTGAAAAAATCATAGATCCGTTTAATGATGCGGTCGGTCTGTGCGGCATTTGGCACATAGTCCTTCGGTTCAATCCGCTGCACATCCGCCTTACTGTCCACGCCCGCTGCGCCGAAGGTTTCACTCTCCACAGAAAGATAGGTATCCGCAAATTCCTGCACGTTTTTCCTTACGTCATCCGGTCGCATGGCATTTGTAAAGCGCAACAGCCAGCGAATCACACCACTGTTCTTGATAGCCTTCACAAAGCCCTGATCCATAATGCTGACACACTCCATCAGCTGAGAAAGTGCCTCCATCGGACTTTCCCCGAAAATATCATCCTCATTGAAATCATCACGCAGATGAATGATATCACTGTATGGGAAGGTGCTTTCCCTCCCGTTCAGAAATACGAACCGTAAAAACAATTCGTTGTCCTTGTAAAAAGCCTCCACCCCCGAACAGGGAATGGGATACAATTCTATCGGCTTTTCAAATTCATCCCGTACAATCAGAATAAAGGCGTTGTGGTTCAGTGCCAGCTGATTTGCCACCTTCTCCTGCAGCATCTGCCCGCTCATCAGCGGATTCGGCTCCTCCAGCAGAAAACGGATATAGGCATCCGGATTGACCTCTACCCGCTCCCCCTCCTGCGTTCTCGTAGTACGGATATGCTTTGCAACCGCCTTACCGATGGCTTTTGTTTTCGGGCGGATACAGGCACGCACCACATCGGAATGGTATAGCCTGCCGTTCCACGCATAAAAGCCGTTCCCCCTCTCCTGCACCATCTTGAAAGTTTGCTTGCTCATTTTTTGCACAATTCTGTTCCATAAACCCATTTTCTCACCTCCTTAAATCAGACTTTCAAATTCATCTCTTTTATTGCAATACACCACATAGGCATCCAGAAGTGCCGCTGTGCCGTCAATGCGTCTTGTGCGCTCATCGCTCTTGACAGGCTGCACGTTGCCGTTGACATCCTTCTTTTCCTCGGTGTTAATCAGACACCATTTATCAATCGGATTGTTGTTGTAGACGATTTTCTTTTCCTGAAATTCCGCCTTTAAATCCTTCATCGGCTGGGATAATGTCAGAACCCCCTGCCGAACTTTAACCATGACGTTTCGCCCGAACTCCTGCTCAAATGCCGCCAGCAGCTCATCCGAGATATGCCAAGGGTCATAGCCGATATAAAGCGGATAAATATCTTCTCTGTCCCTTAATTCGCAGAACCAATCCAGAATTACCCGCTTATTCACGCGCCGACCTTCGCAGGTACGCATCAAGCCCTGCGACACCCATAAGCTGTACGGCACGCCGTCCCGTTCCCTTCGGTCTCCTCGTTCCTCCTGTTGGTCCAAAACCGCCTGCGGAATCCAGTACATCTGCTTAATGTAAAGCTTATCATCCCCACGCCGTTTGCAGATTGCCTTTGCGGCGTTTAGGTCAATGCTGTCCGCAGCATCAAAGCCGCCAATGCAATAGCGAAATGCGCCGCCCTCCGGCAACAGCTCCTCATTGTTTAAGTCCTCAAACGTCAGCCATGCAGACTGTGCCGTCTGTGGAATATTGAAATCCTTTACCAGAACCGTTGGCTTGAAGGATGGGTCATTCTTCGCCTTCTGCACCATTTCCTCCAGATATTCCTTTTTCTTGATGGTGCCAAGACCGGGGTTTGCCTTTATCCACATCTCCGGTTTGTCCCATTCGGAAGCATCGTCCAACTCATAGATAAACGGCAGAAAGCGCGGTGCTTTTATTTTCCCGTCCAGCACCTTTTTTGCGTATTCATACTGCGCATCAAAAATGCCGCTGCGGACAAAGCCGTTTGTGGTAATACAAAAAAGCAATGGTTGTTCTCTCGCACCCATTGCCTGTTTAATCAAATCATAGATATCTCTGTTTTTAATTGCCGCCAGTTCATCAATGATGGCTCCATGCACGTTCAAGCCGTCCAGACTGTTTGTGTTGCTTGCCAGTGCCTTAATAAACCCAAGATTGGAAGGCGCATATAAATCCGCAGCACGTTTGCGGATATGCTTTCGCAGGGTCGGGCTTTGTCTCACCATCTTGTAGCACGCATTGAACCCCAGCTTCGCTTGGTCAAGCATCGTTGCGACGTTATAAATTTCCGGCGCACCCTCTCCGTCATTCAGCAGTAAATCCGTTTCCACGGCGGCACACTCGGTTGTTTTCCCATTTTTTCTGCCTTCCACAATCATCACTTCGTTGTACTGCCTGAGGTTATTATCATCCACAAAGCCGAAGATTGCCTGTAGCCTCGCCTTCTGGAATAGTTCAAGCTGTAACGGCTGCCCCAGTTTGCCTGTCGGCTGCTTGCAGAAACGCTCAATAAATGCAATATGCCACTTTGCAACCTCATAATCGAAATGAAATTCCCCGGGGCTTGCAAACTGATTCAAAAGCATTTCACTGACCCGCTTCATTTTGTCGCAGGCAAGAATCGTGCCGTCATAAAGCGTCGAAAAATATTGTTCAAATTCCGTCATTTGCTACCACGCTCCCGCTGGAACAAAACAAGTTCATCCGCCGCCGCTTCATCCGTTTCGGGCATCAGATCCAGAAGCTGCTTGATTACACTGGAATAATTTTTAATCGTCGCAGTGTAGATTTCAACCTCGGGGGCTTTTTTCGTCCCCCACTGATTTTCGCCGTTCTGGTACTCCGAAATATATCCCTTCTCCTCAATGTCCGTTTGTAGATGCTCCAACTGCTCCGCCATAAAGGCAGCATTGTCTATCAGCTTTTCCACAATTTTCTTTTTATTTTCCGGAATTTCCTTGAAGATGCGCTTCAATTTCCGCATTTCCGCCGCTTTGATTTTTCCTTTCTCCATTTTCTCACTTCCTCTCTTTTCCGCCCTTATACTACACCCCCCACGCACACGCACGCCCGTTGAAATGGAAGTCCACTCCTCGGTCTCCGTACTGCCAAACCAAAAATAAAAATAGGGGGGGCTATTCCATTTTTCTTTTGTCTATCGGCTGTCCCTCCGCATCGAATCCACAGCAGCATCCCTTCCGTTGGACGAAGTGTCCTTCTTCCTCATCGTGGCAAAGCTTGCAGACATATTGCAGGTTGTCAAAGGACAGCGTGATGTTTGGGTCTGTGATATTGGTCGGCGTTAGCATTTGTTTGTGATGGACAATGTAGCCCACACGTTCTCCGCATATCTCACACATTCCGCCATCCACCATGATGCGACTGTCTATGTATGCTCGCCTGCACTTCTTCCACGCCGCCGAGTTGTAGAAGCCTTTTGCAAATTCCTTCATTGTCTTTCTCCTTTGCCGCAAATAAAAAATCCCGATAAGCATTGTAGCTATCAGGATTTCTTTTGATTTATTTTGATATTTCTATTGACATTTACTCTTTTTCGTGTTATTATATAAACAGAAAGGAGGTAGTGCAAAATGAAAAAAGACAAAGACTTTAAGCTAAAAATTGTCGAACTTGTAATCCAAGCAGTTATTGCCCTAGCCGCTCTGATTACAGCCATCAAATCTTAGCAAGTTCGGGGAGTAAACCTCCCCTTACTTCTTAGATAAAGTCAATGTCTCATGTTTATTATAACCAACCGAAAGGAGAATGACAATGAAAAATAAAATTTCTGTTTTCTCACTCCTGTTTTTCTTTATCTATGCAATACACGCAGGCTGGACACCTATCGCAAAGCTCCTTGTGATTTTAAATTCCGTCCTTGTGCTTTTGCAAACTACTTTGCAATTCAAGGAGGTTATGCGCAATGTTAGAAGCTGAGTATATCTCTGTTACCCAATTTGCCCAGAAGTTCGGTAAGGATGTCGGCAATGTCCGCAAGCTGATTAAGGACGGTCGCATCCCTGCAATCAAAATCGGGAATCAGTGGGCAATCCCTGCCGATGCCGAACCTCCTGCCGATAAACGCGTAAAGTCCGGCGAATACCGTAATTGGAGAAAGAAAAAGGATTCTTCCGAGAAGGACCGCTGATGCGGTCTTTTTCTTTTTTCTCCATGGTATTACTATAACACAAAAGTACGTCCCTTTTGTCTCAAATTTTTTTATTTCTTTTTATCCAACAGCCAAAAAAACTTTCTTACTCTCCTGTAGAAGGTTGCCCTGCTATACGGCACACCCAGATACTCCCACGGCACACCGTCCGCTACATTACTGAGGATGTATGTATAGATCTCCGCATCCGCTTCAATCGCCGTCTGCTCAATCATCTCTAAGTCCCGCTGCAGCTCCATCCTTCTGATTGCTGTGCTGGCGGTCTTATCCGAAAGCTTGCCGCTACCGCCACCGCTGAGCGGAGGTGAACCAACTTCCGTAATCGACCGCAGGAGCGATTGCTTTTCTCTGTATTGACGACAGAAATATTTTAATTCTCTGTAGCGATTGCCGGAGATATTATATCCGTCAAGTTTTAAATCCCTGTCTTTCATGGCATCACCTTCTTCCTGTAAATCTTATTTCTTTAAGATTCTTTCCTTCCCGCTTATTCTATGTTTAATCATCATTTCCGTAGGCGTATCCTTGCAGATGAACCAGTTGTCACTGTTTAACCTGTGCTCCCTCAGAAATATCGCCTGACGTTTTGTCGGCTTCGTTCCTCTCATGCCTTTCCCTCTTTCTTATTTTTTCTTTGCCTGGATGGTCTGTAATCTTTGAATCCATTTTCCGCACATTTCTTTACCGCTACATCCGGATCTCTCCCATACAACTTGCACTCGTCATTTCCAAGGTTTTTACAAATTCTGCAATCAATTTCAAGCATTTTTATTATTCCTCCTTTTCTTCAATGCCGCTTCCGCTTCTTCTCTTGTGAAATACAGGTTCTCGTAATCATACGATTCCCAATCATCAGCATACTTGACAGCCTTCACCGATACATCCTGCACCTTGTGCTCGCTGATATAAAAATAGTGGTTCGGTACGGTTTCTTCGAGGATTTCATACACCGTATCTCCGACCTTGCAGGGCAGCACCAACAGTCGCCCCTGTTCTCCCAAGTCCTCATAATATTTGAGTTTCTCTCTTAACTCCGCCATAGCCCAAAGATTCTGATAGAAAGTGGCAATCAAGCCTCTTGGTGTGCATATACCATCCTCTCCGATGCAGCACCCCATCCAATCATCGAAGTCCTCATCTGATTCAAAGGATACCTTACCTTCTGTCATTTCTTTCAGCAGTCCCTTTGCCAACTCTCTTGCGTCAATATCTATCTCAAAATCCCTATATCTGGTATTGCCATTTTCATCAATGTAACAACAGTTATGTGCCAGACTGAACATACCCATTTCTTCTAAGTTATCCATTGTCAGCCTTTTCATTTGTTCTGCTTCAATCCATTTCTCTTTCATGTTCATTCCTCCTTCGGCTTATCGCACCGTTCAAAATCAATCACCCAAACCCAAGGATTAGCGTCCCATCCGTAACGGTCAATGTCGGATTTCTTGATGGTTGAATCCCACAGGTCATGATACATCCCTTTTACAAACTCTTCTCCGACGTCTTTTAAAGGTTCTTCTTCAATTCCTTCTTTCACACACCCTTTGCCGTCAATATCTTGCAATCGCTCCACTCGTACATCCGTAACCTTCAACCAGATACGAGCCGCTTCTTTCGGCATGTGAATTGATGGATGCCATACAGGTGTATCCTTATATTCGTCATAGCCGTTCCGTTGAACAAGAAAACAGTTATATGGTGTTGGGTTCGCTCCATCTGCCAGATAGTAATATTCTTCTGTGCCCTCGATAACATGGTCAAAATCATCCAGTTTTCCGTACCTGCACCACGTTTCACGAACATACAGAATATCTCCCTTTTGATAGGGTAGCTTAAAAAACTTCTCGCCATATCCAACAGGAAACGTGCCTCTGCACGATATGTACCCTTTGGGTGTAAAAGCGGTATAGCCCCAGACTGCATCGTCTGGGATGAAGCCTTTTACAACTCTTCTTGTGCAAGTCTTTTGCCCCATTAAAATTGCTCGTACCATTTCGGTGGTGAATAAGATTTGTTTAATTGCCATCCGCTTTACATCTCCTTCTCTCCGCTTCCGCTTCTTTTGGAATAACATAAAAATCATTCAACAACTCTTTGATCTCTCCTATCTTCATCTGTTCCGCCACAGGCGTTTCCCATTCCACACCGATATAATCCAGCACATGTCCCCAACCGATATCGTACATCCAGAATTTCCATTCCTTCTCGTTCCGCTCTCGCAAGAGGTCGAATCTATGCGGACGCTTTTCCATGTGTATCCCGAACCCACACATGCTGCAGCCTGTCCGCTGTGCCTTGGTGGTATAAAGCGTCCCATCCTCTTTTCGCTCAATCGTGCCGTAAATCGCAGGTACAGGCACATCCAGCTCCAACGCCAGCTGTAAAATATCCTGTCTATTGAAAATCGCAAACGGCGCAGAACGAATCGTGCTCTTGCCAAAATAATTGCATCCGTTGATTTTCAGGCTCTTTGCCCTTCTGCCGCCCTCGGATGCCATCAGCCCCAGATAGGGCACACTGTTGTGTTGCTTCGCCCAATCGTCACAGGGCTTTTCCTTGAGATAATAACAGCACTTTGCCGATACCTTGAAATCCGGCACACCATAATTCACGCCCTCTGTCTCGTTCTCATAGCCACCGAATTTCTCCAGCCATTTCCGCGACAGCTTCATGCGTGAATTTTTCTGATATCCGCCGTATGCACCCGTCTCTCCGGTGATAATCGCATGACGCACGGTTTTGTTTTTCTCGGATGGATTCTGCAAAAGCTCAATCTTCGATGCAATCTCCTTCGATAACACAGGAAATCCAAACTCCTGAATGATTTTCGCCTTATTCCAGACTGCGCCGTCTGCCCGCTTCAACGGCTGAACCCGCTCAATTCCGAGCTGCTTATGTACTTCCTGTATGCTCCTGTCCTCCAGATGGGACACACTGGTGCCGGGCACATAAATCCCGATGCTCCGCAGGAACAGGAACAGTGTAATGCTGTCCAATCCGCCTACCGATACATGGCAGTTCAGCCCTCTGGCGCAGCACTCGTTGTAAAATTCCCACGCCCTGATGTAGGCGTAGTTCTTTTTAAACTCGTAGTCCATTTTCATTTTTACGTTGAAGTCCGCCATCTTCCGCTCCGCGCCGATGGCTTCCATCCGCTCTAATACATTTTGCATTTTCCTCACTCCTTAAATCACCCCATGCAGTTCCTTCATGGTTTCAAACTGTCTCCCGCACATTTCCGGCAGATTTGCCCTTACAAGAGCTTCTGCGAACGGCGGCGGCACCGCATTTCCGCAGCGTGCGACCTGTTTTGTTTTGCCATAGGCTTTCCCAGTGTAATCATGGTCGATGATGTAATCGGGCGGAAACCCATTCGCCGCGTACAGTTCCCTCGGAGTCAGCATCCGCAGTCCGATGTCACTGATGAAATACAGCGTTCCATTGACATCCAGCAGCAGAATTTCATCCTCTGCAATTGCATACCCACAGTACGCATTCAGCAGTTCTCTGACTTCATTCCAGTGATGCAGATTCATTTCCGACCGGTTCATTTTCACTGTGACAATGCCGAAATGCCCTGCGGATGTTGTAACCGTATGCAAAGGCTCGTCCGGCTTCTGCCCAATGCCCGTTTTGTAAAACTTGGAAATAAAGGTCTCCACAACACACTCCCTGTCCTTCGTGGTCGAGGTATGTAAGGGACTCTTCACATCCAGCGGTCTGCCGTTCTGGAAGTATTCCGCCAGATATGCCACAGAAAGCCCATATCGGTTCGCCGCATCCAGCGTCATGATCGGCTCATCCATCCCCTGCCCTCTCACTCTTTCCGATTGCTCTGTGTGATATTGAATCAGAGAAGGCATCGCAAGGTATTGTTTGCCGCTCCCAACAACCGTACTTAACGGCTCATTGATGTCATGCACCCTCGGTGCCTGTCCTTTTCGTTCCCCGTAACCAATAGGAACAATAAACGGCTCTTTATTCTGCAGCACAAATTTCTCAATACCTCTTGCAATGCGTTTCTGTGTATTTACCGCCAAAGGGCGCACAGCACGGATACCGTATTTTTCTTTGATTTCATCCGTTGTGTCAAAAATGGACGGGCATGGAATCGTCCAGTCGATAATCTCCGCCGCCCCTCTCCATGGCTTGCATTTTCCGCTTTTTACTTCTTCGCTGTCCTTCGGTGCATGGGTGCGTTCCGGCCAGATAATCTTCTTTCCGTCACATCTGGCAATCAGAAAAAATCTCTTTCGGATGGTCGGCGCACCATAGTCCGCCGCTACAAGCTCCCGATGGTCTATCTCATAGCCAAGCGCCTGTAGCTGCTCCTTCCACTTGCGGAAGGTTTCGCCGCGCCTGCTTTTCACAGGCTTTCCCTTCCGCACCGGCCCCCATGTCTGAAATTCTTCCACGTTCTCCAGAATGATAACTCTCGGCTTAACCGTCCCTGCCCATTTCAGCACAATCCATGCCAGCCCACGAATATTTCTGTCTACAGGCTTACTGCCCTTCGCTTTGGAAAAATGCTTGCAGTCCGGCGAAAACCACGCCAGCCCGACAGGTCTGCCCCTCGTGACCTCCCACGGGTCTACGTCCCATACGCTTTCGCAGTAATGCCTTGTTTGCGGATGATTCGTCCGGTGCATCAGAATCGCATCCGGGTCATGGTTGATGGCTGCATCCACCGCCCTGCCTGTGGCAAGCTCTATCCCTGTCGAGGCACCGCCTCCGCCTGCGAAATTGTCTATGATCATTTCCTCAAAAAAATCTATCTGCCTCATTCCCTCACTCCTCAGAATGGCAAATCATCATTTTCCAGTGTTTCTTCAATGGGATAGAATCCCTCCTGCTCCGCCAGCCCCATTTGTTTCCCGGTCTGTGCCGCAGGCTTACTCTGTGCCGGCTTGCTCTCTGCATCCCTCTTACTGCCCGTAAAATAGCAATTCTCTACAACAACCGTTGTTGTCCAATGCCTTTCGCCGTCCTTCTCCCAGCTTCTGACATTCAGCCGCCCGACTACCGCAAACATAACACCCTTTTTCATGTATTTTTCGGCGAACTCCGCCATGGCTCCCCATGCGATACAGGAGATAAAATCTGTATCTGCTTGTCCATTCTTAGCCCTCCAAACTAATCTCATACCTTAATTTCATCTGCGCTGGATATAGATCAACCTCCGGTTTTCTTTTTCCCGTCCAGCGCAATCCGCCTGCCTGTCCGATACACTTCCATCCGGCAGCACGCAGGCTTGTTCCATTTTCCGTTTCCAGAATGTATGTAATAACCCGTTTATAGCCCATAGCCCTTGCCGCTCTCCACGCCGCTGCATAGAGCATGGAGCAGGCATTATGAGTCCCATCCGTACAAAGTCGGTTGACCTCTAAGGTCCATCCGTCATCAAGGAAACGTGATACAGGTCTACCCACAATCGCAACTCCTACGATTTTGCTTGTTTCAACATCCGCTACGGCAATGCTGAATTTATGCCCAATGACTTTGCCATGGTGCCTATGATTACGCTTAACAAATTCGTTTGCCTCCGCAAGCGTTATCGGTACTATGTCTAATGCCACGCTCACACCTCCTACAGTAAATAAAACCCACCTGTATCCGCAGGCATCTGCGGTTTTCCTTCTGGTTCATCCCCCAGATAGTTCCTCCCAACGATTGCCATAAATTCTTCTCTGCTGTGTGTCTCCTCAAATTTTCTCTGGCAATCCCGTTTCAGCCGTAAATCAATCTTATGCCCATCCCTTCCATGGACACCCGACGTTCCTCTGTGCCATTCCGGCTTGAGCCACACCCAGAATCCATGCTTATCTGATATCTGCCGCATCCCTGCGCCGAAATAAATATGGTGCCGCTCCAACGGTCCGGTTTCTGTGTCTGTAAAATAGCAGCGTTTACTTTTTCCCTGCAAAATGGAATAGTTATGACTGCCTTTTCTTGCTCCCTGCATCTGTTTCCGCTCCTCCCCCATATTCTCCGTAGTCCATGCCGCCCCGACGGACAGCCTTCATATACCGCACCCAACCGATTTCTGCAAAATAGTCCTCGGTCTGCACAATCACATCAAAACCCTTCGGCGGTCTCAGGGATACCTTTCTTTTGGTTTCCTTGATAACCTCCAGCTTCACTTCCGGCTTTTTCAGATTTCTGCTGGTGCTCCAACGCTTTGCACCCTTTCTGATGTTCTCCTTGGATATGTAGCTTGCAAGGCGGTTGTCCTTCTGGTTCTTATACAGCTTCTTAATCAGAACAGTACCTTTACCCCAGACATTTTCTAAAATCTCCGCCGCCTCCTTCATACTCAGCCCTTCAAATCCATTCATCACAACATGATGATGCACACGATTTTTTTTGCCCTGCGTTTCAACCACTGCAATATATTTCAATTTGGAAAATCCATTTTTATTCCGATATCGGTTCAGCCTGTCTCTGAAATTGCTGAATTCCTTTTTCGCCTGTTCCATCGTTACCTCTGCTGCATAGGTCAGCAGAACAAAATAATCATCCCCATTGAAATTGGCATTGATGCTACGTGTTATTTTCTTTCTGGCGATTTGCAGATTCCTTCTTGCCTGTTCCTCGGATGTCAGATTTTCGCTCCGACCTCTTTCGTATTTTTTCCCTATCGTCCGAGGGGAGTAAAATTCCTCCACCTCGTATACATCCCCCGACCGAATCTTTTTCCTATACTTTGGCATTCCCATTCCTCCTTTATATAAATAAGAGCGTGTCCATTCAGTTAATTGCTTTATGGACAGTCTAAAGAGACCGCCGCCTCTTGAAAAAACAGTCTCGGGAATACCGTAAAACCCTTGATAAATCAAGGATTCTGTGTTATATTAGATATAGATATGTACGGTCTCCCAAGACCTTCCCGTCTGCGTCAACAGGCGGGCTTTTTTTATGTCTTTTTCTGTTTCTTCCTATTAGATGTGGTAAGTTTTCCTCGCTTTGCTTCGGAAACCGCTATATTTCGGCGTTTATTCGTCACCTCACACAGCGTTCGCTATACGTTCGTTCCTCATAACCAAACGCCTCAACCGCTACTAGAGCCTGTTTTTTCCTTATATATATCCTCTGCCTTATAAACGGCATCCTGCGAAGAATCTTCTTCCCTGCAATCACACTGCTCCCCATGGTCCAGATGTGCGCCGCAGTCCTGACAGACCTCATACTTTCCTTTATTCCTTCTATCTGTCATGCCGCTCCCTCCTTATAAATTGTCCTGTACGCTCTGGCAAAGCGATTGCAGAGCCTTTCTCAGCTTATCCGCTTCTTCCTTGCCTTCGGATTCCTCTACCCCACCGATGCAGGTCAGCATTTTGTTGATTTCCCCCTGTACCGCCTCAAAATGCACCTTAAAAATCGTAATGCCGGATGAGCCTGTCGCTTTCAGCTTCTTTTCTGTATCTGCCTTTACCTGCGCCAATTCCTCCTTGGCTTTCGGCATCGCTTCTTCCGCTTCCTTCTGTGCGGCTTCATGCGCTTCAATGGCTGCCTGTGCCTCCTTTGCCTCTTTCTTTGCTTTCTCTGCATCCTTCTTGGCTTTATCCAGCTTCTTCTGCATGGCTTCTTCTGCCTTCTGATTGGCGGTGTTCTCCGCTTCCCTGCGGATTCTTTCCAATTCGGATTCATCCGGAATGGCAGTCTGCTCTGCCTGCATCCGCAGCTCGTCCATTTCTGTCTCCATGGCGGCAATCTTTTCCTCCGCTTCCTTCTGCGCTGTTTCCGCTGCCTCCTTCTGGCTGAGCAGTGCCTCCAGTTTATCCTCAGTCTCCTTATAGGCGGCATCCACAGCGTTATCCTTTTCCGTCTGGAACAGATCCAACTGAGACTGCAATTTCTCTTTTTCTGCACGTTCCGCTTCCAGCTCCTTCAGCAGACGCTCCATTTCCTTTGTTGTCATGTCGGCAACCGTTTTTTCTTCCCCGTCAATCTCGTGCGCCTCGCCGATGAATTCTTCTCTTTCGTCTGCCGGCAGGGAAAGCAGGAGCAGTGCCTTTGTTGCGCTGTTCCCCATGTCCGCAATCAGCTGCGGATTTCTGTATTCCTTGGCAATCCGCATGAAATTCTGTGCGGTACGTTCCGAGAACTCCACCTCATTCTGCAACCATGCACCCCATGCGCCATGCGGCAGTGTCAGCTTTGCCTCATGCAGACGCTTCCCAATCTCGATAATGGCGTTGCCTGCCTGTAATTTATAAAAATTGATTTCCTGTGTAATGACCTCAATCGGTCTTGTGATTTCGTTCATGCTGCTGCCTCCTTAGCCTTCTTATTTCCGCCTTTTTTCACGACTTTTTCCATCCACATATCCACAAAGTTCTTCACATCCGGGTTTCTGTCATAGGATGCGTTATGCTCTGTTCTGCATTGGATCACCCTTTTCTTCTGCAATTCCAATGTATAAAAGGGCTTGTCCGGTTCGCTTACCTTTCGCAGAAAGAATATTGCGGTTTCTCCCTCTGCCATACGTTTGATGTATCCGCCGACACAATGATGCAGGGCTTTTCCTTCTGCCGTCAGCTCCATCTGTTCTCTCGCAGGGCGAATGAAAAATTCTCCTTCGCCCCATGCGAATTTTTCCAGCTTTTCTACTGCTTTTTGGAATTTCTCTTGGTCTGCCTTATTCTTTTCAAATTTGACCTGTTCCATTGTGCGGTTGTGTGCCGCCGTCAAATCCTTCGGAAAAAGAATCTCCTTATCGTGTAAATCAAGGTGGAGCTGCTCACACTCTTGCAAATAATCCCGATAGGCTTGTGCCGTATCATTCTGAGATATGCTTCTTTTATCCGGATTTTTCTCTTTCCTCTTGTCCGTCTGGTTTTTAATGTATTTCAGAATCCTTCCTGCATTTGCGTATGTTGTTGCCCTGCTCCAAAGCTGTATATCCACCTTTGATTGCAGCACCAACCGTATCTCGGTATCTGTGACTTTTCCGCCGTATTTTTCCCAAAGGTCATTCACGCGCTGGATATCATTCAAGCTCCATTCCTCCGGCGGCATCAGCTTTAAAATCCGCAGCGGAAATTTGAAGCACTCCTTCAGCTTTTTCCGCTCCCAGAGGATGGCATTTCGGTTTTCCTTGGACATTCCAAAGACACGGCTATGCACGATGTTCCGATAACCCGCTTTCCAGAGAAATTCAATGACCGGATACCTTGCGTGGTATTCTAAGAAATAAATCGGATTTTTGTTGTGTCCCCTTTCTTCCAGATACCCCTCCAGATCGGCATACTGCATTGCCGTTCCGCTCAGGGCTTCTTCTATACCGGTGGGATAGAAGAAATAACTGCCGTCATAAATACGGTTGTCTTGCCATCTGGTCCATTCGTCCAGCTCGTACCGCTCTGTACGCATATAGTAGGATTCCTTCCCCTGCTTTTGCCATTTAGCTGTTTTATTCCCTCTGATGGCATATCTCACGGTTTCCTGTAGGAAATCCTCTATATGCTCCCATCTTGCCGAGTTATCCCGATGCAAGAGCCATTGCCGGAAGAACACCGTTTCTCCGTCCGTCCCCTTCTGCACCGCAACGATATTTTCAATGTAATTTGCGGCAAACGCACAGCCGTCCTCCAGAACGCAGATAACCCTTGCACCGCAGTTCGGGCAGGTTGCATATGCGCTCTGCGTAAAACGTCTGCCCCTGGCATGAACCTGTGTGCCGCAAACGGTGCAGATGCCGTTGACATTCCCTCTTTTATAAATAATCACTCTGTCCTCTGGTAAAACCTCTCTGCGGATGTAATCAATCAACCCCTCCGGTAAAGCTTCGGGGCAAAGCCGATAGTCCTCATCCATCAGCTCGCCCCGTTTCTCCATTGACCGTTTCTTCATTTCCTGCCTTGTTTGCTTTATCCATTTGCAGAGATTGTCCATCTGATGATTTTCCGTTTTTTCCGCTTTCAGAAAACGTCGCAGGGCTTCTTCCTCCCTCGGAGAAATAAGAACATACTCGTTATACCACCACATAGGTGTGCTGAAACAATTCGGAACCTTCTGCTGAATCCTGCCCTCGTGATTGATGCCCTTTACCTCCTTGCTTTTCTTTGCGCAGACGATACGGAAGGAAGGCGTTTCTCGTTTGTACGAAACACAGGCGGTGTTTTCAAGAAAATCGACCACAAGCATTCTCTCTCCGTCCACCACAGGCTCCTTTACCGTAACTCTCCACCGCTCCATGCTTTCCCTACGGAATGGGGCAAACGGCATTGCTTGTATCTTTTTCAGATTCATGCCCTCGCCCCCTTACAGGAAATCTTCCAGACTGACGCAAACGCCTTTTTTGGGTTCTTCCGCAGGTGCCTGCGGATTTGCCGTTAAGCCGAAATATTCTCTTGCCCAGCCGTATACCACAGAATCCTCAATGACAGCGCAGTTTCCCATTTTTTGTTTTTCTGCCTTCTTTGTAATCTCAACCAATGCCCTATTTAATGTCTTTTCCGCCTGTAGAATCTGCTCCGCTGCTGCTTCTGTTGTAATCTGGTCAATGATGTACTCCCCGATAAGCGCACGGTATTTATCGTTTGGACTCATCTGAATCTGTAAATTTATCTTTTTAATCGCATCCTCGATTTTTCCCATTGTCAAAACCTCCGCCTTTTCTCCTGTTTCTTTCGATTTGTGATAAAATAAATTTATATGGCTTCTCGAAGCAGCATCCCCGGTCAAAGGGGGTGATTACCATGTTCTTCTTCTTTTTCTTTTGGGAGTTTCCTAACATTCTTTCCGAGCGTCTCACACACGCTATGGAAAAAATGAATATGGATGTCAGTACGCTTGCCCTTCTCGCGGGTGTTTCTGTAGTTACTGTTAAACGATGGTTGAATGGTACTTATGAGCCTCATCACGAGAATCTGCCCAAAATTGCTCGCGAACTTAATGTCTCGACCGATTATCTCCACGGAAAAGAAAGCTAACTTCTATGCTGCATTTTTTATTTCATTATCCCGGGGATGCTGCTTCGAGAAGCCATATTTTCATTGCATAAATCCTGCTTTTCTGCTACTATGTAATTGATTGTTTATCTTTTCCCCCGAGGCGTGCCACCGCCAAAGGGGATATTTTATTTTTCTTCGAAACACTTTTCGTATGTCATGCCTGTCTCCTTCAGGATCAGGTCAATGACATATTTCGTCGTTCCTCTCTCGCCCTTCATCAAGGTGATTACTGTTTTATGTGCTACCCCGATTCTTCCGGCAAAGTCACTGATAGATTTACAGTTCATCCATATCCATTTCTCCAGATTCGGGTAAATGCTCCATCCTGCGTCCTTCATTCCTTCACCACCTTTCTGCGAAATTCATCCTTGAAGAAGAAATACTCCGTCAGAATATTCACCCCCAGGCACACGCCCAGAGCCGCCATAATGTACATATCTCCGAAGTAATACAGAATAGCCCCGATGACCGTCAGATCCGCTACGATTGCCGCTACGGCATAGCACACAAACCGTAATGCCCAACGAATCGGTTTCCGTAAACGTCTGCGTTTTTTCATACTCTCACCACCTCGCTCCCTTTCTCAAAAAACTGTCCGTATCTGAATGATTCTGTGTATTTCCCAAAATCCACCGTAAACACAAATGGATACAATCCTGTAACAACTCCTGTTTTCTTGTCTTTTCATACCGGGCCTGTGCTGCCCTCTCGGAAATACACGATTTTTTTAATCTTTTTCCCGATATACAGCTTTCCTTCCAACGCCTGCTTCATTCCCTCCAGCGTTGCGCCGCTGCGCTTCGCTCCGCCTCTCATAGCCTCACCCCCTAGCTTGCTTTTTCATCCTCTGTAAGGACATTTTCAAGTGAAGGAAAGTCCTTCTCATTCATTGCAGACAGCTTTTCGCTGATAGAATCCTGTAATTCTTCCATTGTTCCGCCGACCACCTTAGAAGTAATCGGCACACCAAACGATGTTATGTACTCTTTCATTCTTTATCCTCCTTCCGTTTTTTCGTAGCATCCAGTGCCGCTGATGCCACATACAGAGCAATTACCATCATCACCAATCCCGCTACACCCGCAAAGGTCAGCAGGGCAAGAGCGACAAGTAAATCTGCCATTGCATCCCCCTCTTTCTTCACTTTTCTTGACATTTCTCTCCATTTTCTTTATGCTGAAAAGAAAAGGAGTGATAGTATGACCATCCAATCCTATACTGTCCTAAAGAATCTAAAACGGATTGCAAACAATACCGAAACAGAGTTGTGCCTACTTGGTGATACCACACTAATCTGCCCTACATGGGATGAAGAAAATAATTTTGATTACTCAAAATATCAGGATGAAATATTCAGTATATTAGATGAACTGGCTTCAAATGGGTACCTGATATATCCCAGTGATAATAAGTACTTCATCGCTCTGACCTCTAAGGGCATTCATTCAAAGCAGGACATAAGCTCTGGCATTGTTGGATTTCTCATAAAATCAGTTGCTGTACCTGTTGCTGTTTCTTTGCTCACAACACTATGTACCTTGAAACTATTCGGAGCTATCTAATCAGCCCCAGTTTCGCCAGAAGGCATACTGTTGCTACCACGCTGACAATTATATTTATCAAAATTTCAATTAGAAATTTATCAAAGCGTTTGACCTTTTTGTCGGATGCTTTTTCTTCTTCTGTCATAGAATCACCTCCCTTTGGTCTGGTTTTCGCTGATTTACTATCTATCGAGCATTTTTAGTACCAAAGCGAATACAAAAGCAAGGACCCCAAGAGGAACTACCCCACATACGATAATGGCTAAGCAGATTTTTATGATGGTTAATAAAAACGATGCCATCTACTACACCTCCCCTCAACTTGCATCTTTATCTTTCTTGATACTGTACAAATCACTTCGCTTGACAATTTTCTCCCCCTGTCCTATTCTGAAAATACAGGCTGTTGCCGCAGCCGAGTACATAGGAAAGGAGATGATTTTATGAATATTGAGTTGTTGGTTGCACTTGCTGCAATCGTTATATCTGCCATTGTGCCTGCTATCACAAACCAGCAAAATAATGAACACCAAATTCGACTGAAAAAATTAGACATATTTTTTCTCGAAAAACAAAAGGTATACTTTGAGTTTGCTGATTCATATGCGCTCGCTTTAACAAATCCCAGCCCAGAGAATATTTCAAAGTTTCGCTCTGCAACACATAAATGCTTTATGTTAAATGCCAATAAAGATTTTTACAAAGATGCCTTAGAGTGCATTACTTGTCTCGAAAATAATGAATCTAAAGAAAAAATTGAAACTCTCTATATGTTCTGTGTTCGCTCTCTTTCTTTGAACTTGGAATTTGCCATTGAGGATTTTGAATACCCTATTTAATGGCAAGTACTAACGCCATAACCGCAAATGCCATGCCGAGATTGTAAAATTTAGACCGGCATTCGCGGTTCTTTATTCTATATCCGCTGTATACACAGACTATAGATGCTATTGAAATCAGTATGCTCATGAGAAGCACATTCACCTCCCTCAACTTGCGTCCTTATCTTTTTGCTGTTTAAAAGCAACTTTTAAAGTTACCCCTCTGCAAAAAAAATTTCAATCGGATTATCAATGTGCAATTCATCAATCATAATCTGAATTTCATCACTTCCGAATACCCCAATTTTCATCTTTTCATAAAATGTTTTTGGCGTAATTCCAATTTTTCTTGCAATATCAGACTGAGAATACCCCTTTTCCGCAATAACTCCGCGAAGTTTATCTGTTCTAATCAACAAATCACCTCCATTCTTTATATATCTGCTACCATTATAATTTATAATTGTAACTTCTTAAGTTACCATTATAATACCTACATTTTGGTAACTTGTCAAGATGTTTTTTCTTGCATTTATAACTTTTTTGTGCTATCATTAAGTTACTTCGAAAGGATGTGTTTGTATGGATACAATCGGAAAAAGAATCAAAAACCTACGTTGCAACAAAATGCACATGAGTCAGGTTGCTTTTGCTGACGAAATAAATGTTTCAAAACAAACACTATATAAATATGAAAATGATATTGTAACAAATATCCCTTCGGACAAAATTGAGGACATTGCAAAATTCTGTGGTGTTTCCCCCTCTTATCTCATGGGATGGGAAGACACACCCCCTCTCCCCGAAGGTGCCATCCCCTACGTTCCCGAACCAATGGTAAACGTCCCTCTGGTCGGCTCTGTGAACTGTGGCACACCACTATTCGCCGAGGACAACATAGAAGGCTACATCCCCACCCCCGAATCTGACCTCCAGACGGGCGAAACCTACTTCTGGCTCAGAGCCAAAGGGGACAGCATGATAAACGCAGGCATCCATCATGGAGATTTGCTCCTTATCCGCCAACAGGCTGATGTGGATAATGGAGATATTGCCGTTGTTGCCGTCAATGGTGACGAGGCTACCTTGAAAAGAGTGAAAAAACAGGAAAATGCGCTGATTCTCCAACCCGAAAACCCCGCCTGTGAACCGAAAATCTTTGTTGGCAAGGATATGGAAAATATACATATCCGCGGTAGGCTGATGCAGCTTAGGAAGGAATTCTAAATAAAAAACTCCCCCTACAGTACCACTAATACCATAGAGGGAAAAGAAATTTGTTGCAAGAAAAAAGCAGGTTATATTTCAAACCTACTTTTCCCTTTGGAGCGCGGGCGATAGAACGAGGAAGAATTTAAATTCATTTCTCATGCAGGTTACCAGCCTGCGTTCTATCAGAAGGGCATTCCAAAATGTCTATATATGTTAATACATTATAACATGAGCCATACAATTATGTCAAGGAATCACGGGCAACGGTATGTAGCAGTAAACCAAAATATATGTGGGATTATTAAGATTTCCCAGCTGGGTTGGTGATTCCCAGTATTCTCAAATCATGCTTCCGCTACCCGCATCCCCATATTACTTCATGTTAATAATCTGAAGAATAATCATGATACAGGCTAAGAATAAACTCAGCCATTCATATATAGACAAATTTTTATTCCCTTCACCCACATACTGGACGGTTAAACTGATTATACCATAAAAATGTCAAAAAATAAAGGGGATACAATATATCCTGTGGATAACTTTTTGAACCACAAAATATAAGTTCCCCCTACAGTACCGCGAATACTGTAAGGGGAAAAGAAAGTCGTTGCCTAACAACCCTCCAAACAAAAAATATCACAATTCGTGAATATTGTCAAATTAAGGAGGGTAAATCATGAAGAAAGAAAAGCCAACAACAAAAACTTGTAAGCACTGCAAAACGGAAATGCCTATTGATGAAAAGGTATGCCCGAACTGCGGTAAAAAACAACCAAACGGTTGTCTCATTGCAATCATTGCTCTGGTAGTGGTTATTGTGATTCTCGCATTGCCTTTTGGCAGCAGTGATGACACAAAAGAACCTGATACCGAACCAACCAAGACTTCTAAAACAGATACAAAAACACCCAGCGAAGACGATATCCAAAAAGCTATTGAAGAGGATAATACTATCTTTGATTTAGTTGAAACATCCGAAAACTTGACAAATACCTTGCTGATTGCTGTTTCTAATACAGAATCGGGAACTACAACCACTCTCGATGTATATGACCTCTCTGGTCAAACAGAGCGTTCTCAGTATAATCTTTCGTCCCAACTCCCGAAGAAAGATGGTACAAATGATGAATATGTAGAGGCAGCAAAAAATTATATCCTAAACGGCATGATGATTGCAAGTGATATGCACTCTTACCTTGATAAAAACAAATTAGATGATTTGTCTGATTACAAAAAAAGAGTTGAAGCACAGCAAAACTATACCTTATCCGTTGTTTCAGCGAGAATGGTATATCTTTCCGATGCAGGAGTGCCAGAAGATAAAATTAACGAAATTCTCGGAACAAATTCTGATACAGAATAAACTTAAAAAATCCCCCTTCCCGCTACCAACAGGAAAGGAGATTCATATAGCGGTCATACCGTGGTATAATCCGCCCTCGACAAGCAGATTATAACACAAGACCGCTTTATTTGCTATACCCAAAATCAAATAAAGGAGGTCTGAATATGTTAAAAGCAGCATTATACGCCCGTGTATCCTCTGAGGAACAGGCGAAACGGGAAAACTCTATTCCTGCACAGCTGCGTGCCCTGCGTGAATATTGCCGGAAGAATAATATTGAAATATTCAAAGAATACAAGGACGAAGGCATCACCGGACAGATCAGTAAACGTCCTGCGTTTCAGCAGATGCTTTCCGCTGCCTTTTCCGGAAAAATCAATGTGATTCTTGTTCATAAATTTGACCGCTTCGCTCGTAAGGTGGAATTGTCCCGCTCTGTTAAAAACAGCTTGCAAGCCGCCAAGGTGAATGTGGTTTCCATCACAGAACCTATCGAGGACAGCCCTATGGGATTCTTTATGGAAGGGCTTTATGAGCTGATGGCTGAATATTATGTGCGCAATCTTTCCGCAGAGGTGTTCAAAGGAATGAATGAACGCGCTTTGAAGGGTAAACACATGGGGCAGATGCCCTACGGCTATTACTGCAAAGACGGAAACGTCTATGTAAATGAGACGCAAGCGGAGGTTATCCACAAAATCTACAGATTTTATGACGAAGGTTGGGGGCACATGAAAATCGCCAAATGGCTGAATGAAAGCAAAATTCCCACCTATAAGGGCATCATCGGAGGATGGCAGACATTTCAGGTCAAGCAGATTTTGAAAAATTCAAAATACATCGGCGAAAACCTCTGGAATGGCACCGTATACCCTGCTGATTTCCCCGCTATTTTGGAGCCGGCTCTGTTTCATCGAGTGCAGGAGAAGTCCAATCTCATGACACGAACACATACCTACAGAGGAAATAACTATACCAAGCATCACCTTCTGGGGCTGCTTTACTGTGGCGAATGTGGCAGCATTATGCGTGTCAAGCCTAACCAAGATTGGCAACGCCGCAAGTTCGACACCTACACCTGTCGGGATGCCAGCCAATACAGGGGAGATTGCCGCTTCACAAAGATATTTGATGCCACAAAGCTGGAAAGTGAAGTGGATGCTTATCTTAGAAGCGTCCTCGCAGGTGCGCCTATTTCCTTAATTGTCAGCAAGGATGCAGAGAAGGTGAAGCCAGCAGATGCTTCCAAAAGCCAGATCGAGAAAATAAATGCTGAGCTCAAGCGAGCGAAGGATGCTTATTTAAGCGGCGTTTTCGATTTGGATGAGTACAGGGAAATTCGCCAAGGTTTGGAGAATAACAAAAAAATAATAGAAGCGGAAACAAAGAATGTGCCTGCCCCTCTCCGGGCAAACGAAAAAGAAGATATTCTGCGCAAAAAAATAAAGTCCGCATGGGATTTATATAAAAATGTGCAAACCGCAGAAGAAAAACGAACTATCCTAAAGACATTTATCCATAAAATTCTTATATATAGGGATAGGTGGGAGGTTGTTTTCTATATATAGCGGTTTTATATACACCCAAAATTGATAGGTGCATGACCGCCGATGTTAGTTGGTCTTTTTCTATCTGACACAGAATCATCTCCTTTTAACAGGTACTTATTATAGCATATCAAGCGCGTTTAAGCAAAACGCTTTTATTGACAGAATCACTTTCTTTTGCTATCATGAAGATAAGAAAAGGATTATCGCTTTTGGTCGGGCGGTCAGTCCTGATTAATCAAGTAAGACCGTCTAACTCTTGTTAGGCAACATTTTTTATTTATCTCCTGTTTTTACACAGGGCGATAATAGCTACAATAAAAGGATTACCGCTTTTGGTCGGGCGGTCAGTCCTAATATCTCAAGAAAGACCGTCTAACTCTTGTTAGGCGGTCGTTTTTTATTTATCCCCTATTTTGATACAGGGAGATAAGCGCTACTACAAGTATACCAATCTGAATTAAATCAGAATATGTAACACAATTCATAGCATCACCCCCTTTACAGAGAGTGACTGAACCGCCAAGCGATAATCCATTCCTACAGCATACCATACTTTTCTTTTTTCGACAATCTTCCTGCATGAAAAAAGAGCGAAGATCCTGCGATCTCGCCCTTTTTATAGTGGAAATTATTTTTCACCATGGAGTTGTGCGCGAGGGAATTCTCGTATTCAAGCGGGGTGAAGCGCACCGTTGTCAGGAACGACGAATATGAATCATGCTGCTGAAAGCAAATTACGTTAGTTCCGGCGGATAGGGTCAGCGTGAAAAGCTGGCGGCTGGTGTCGCGGTTCGTGCAGCACAGTGCGGCGATCTTTCCGTTTATCCAGAGCCGCTGTTTGGAGATGGTTTCGATCGAAAACGCGGCGTCGGTCTCCTTTTCGCAGACGATGCAGAAAAAGAAGAACACGCTGTCCATTAAATTGAGCCCCTCGATGCGGCTGAAATTCACCGTTGCGAGCGTTGTGTGTGTTGTACAGTCGAGCAGTGCGTAATCAAGCGGTGTGCCGCTGCGGAAGTGATCGGTTATGCGCCGCACCTCCTCCGAAACCTCGGATGGGTCCTCAAAGATGTAGCTGTCGGAGTGAGGCGCGACTATCACTCCGACGAAATCGGGATTGACTGCGATGTCTTTTATGCTGTAGATTATTTTTTCGTCCAAGTTCGGTGTCCTTTCTCGTAATTATTCACGGTAGTACTGTGCCTGCATGAGAAACAGCTTCCTGTATATTCCGTCTTCGATCCGCATCAGCTCGTCGTGCGTGCCGTATTCGGCGATCGTGTTGTTTGCGAATACGGCGGTACGGTCGGTGAACCTCGTAGACGAAAGGCGGTGCGAGATGTAGAT